>Ga0105240_10000832_pt1 | contig 55624 bp, 56 predicted proteins | sample KBSC54metaG_FD_80426 | JGI IMG/M metagenome (GOLD analysis project Ga0105240, IMG submission 80426) | Corn rhizosphere microbial communities from Kellogg Biological Station, Michigan, USA - KBS C5-4 metaG | ecosystem: Host-associated > Plants > Roots > Rhizosphere > Soil | place: Michigan, USA... | reverse complement strand
TTCGATGTCGCGCATGGCGGGATCCAGAAAACGCCCTTCATGTAAATAGGTGCCGTAGGTTTCGCCCATTTGTGCGCATAACTGCATTTGCATTTTTGTTAAAACAAATTTTTCCAATTCGCGGTGCGCGGGAATTAAAATCGCAGGAGCGGGCGCTTCAAAGGCCACGCGGCCTTTGATATTCATTACGGTCGTGCCCAAATGCATGCCGCGTCCTACACCGTGGCTTGCGCCAATTTCTGTAATCGCTTCGATCAGTGCCACGCCGTCCATTTTTTTTCCGTTTAGCGCAACCGGAATGCCGGCTTCAAACCCAATCACGATTTCTTCGGACACATCTGGCGTTTCGGCGATATTTTTGGTGAGGACATAGGCGTCATTGGGCAGGGGTTGCCAGCCGTCATGCGTTTCTGCGCCGCCGATGGAAACGCCCCATAGGCCGCGATTGATAGAATAGGTGGTGGTTTTATTCGGCACGGTGTGACCGCGTTCCGTCAGGTATTTCGTGCTGTTGTCGCGTTGAATATTACCATCGCGTATTGGCGTGATGAGTTCTACGTTGGGTGCCAAAACGCGCACCGCGACATCAAAGCGTAATTGGTCATTGCCTGCGCCGGTCGAACCGTGTGCGACGGCCACGACATCTTCCACGCCCGCGATGCGCGCAATTTCAATCGCCTGAACCACGCGTTCCGCACCGACACACAACGGATAAACGCCGCCGCGCAAAACATTTCCACGGATGAGATTGACTAGCACTGTATCAAAAAACTTTTTGCGGCCATCGTAAGTGATGTGTTTGCTCGCGCCCAATTCGCGCGCGCGCGCGGCAATTTTGTCGCCTTCGCCGGGCTCGAATGTGCCGGTATCAACGGTGCAGGTGATGACCTCATAACCTTGGTCAGCCAGCCACAGGGTACAAAAGGATGTATCTAATCCGCCGGAAAAGGCGAGCAGGCAACGCGGTTTTGTTTGTTTCATTTTTTTGTTCTCGTTTTATTTGCGACTTCAAGAATAAAATTGTTTTGGGCTTTCGTATCCAGCCCCGGCGCCACCAAGTAATATTGGTGGGTACCTGCCGCGCGGCGTGCATTAAAAGTTTCCCGCCGCACGTGATGATCGCATGGGATTTGTTCCGGTGTGTTACGCGCACGGAAAATTTCAGTCTCACCGCGGACGATTTTTTGCAAGTCTTTTTCACTGGGAATGGTTAGACGGTAATATAGTGTTTTATGTGCAAGGCTATGTAGCGGTACCGAAAAATTTAAAATCTCCAGCGCGCCAAAACGTGTGTGAATGCGGAAGCTCGGGTTATCAAATTGGCCAATGCCGATTTGATATTTCAGGCCCATTTTGCGGTAAGCCGACAGCATGGCGGCCTTGGCGATGACGCCTAGGCCCGGCACCAAGGAATATAAAGAATAGGCGATAACGGTTTTATCCTCTGTGGCGGGAATCGCGCAAGATTCCGCCAGGGGTATAATTTCATCATCCGTTAAGGGCGCTTGCAGGCTTTCGCCTTGCGTACCCGATGGCGGCTGCATTATTGCCAGATTATCATCGATTAACGCGCGCAGTTTAGGCGGCAATAATTTGGCGGGCCCCATGACGCCAAAGTAACCGCCAGGCATCAGGCCGCAATCCACCATCACCCAAAAAGGCATACCCATATTGCTGCCGTAAACGGCACCGTTTGCAGCATTTAAAATATAGGCAAAACGGCGATTGAGGGGGTCATCCGAATTCAACCAAGTCACAGTTTGAGCTAATGCAGTTTTTGGCCAATAGGATTCATTTCGTGCACTGCTGAGAATAAATAGGCGCAGGTTATTTTCATTGAATTTATCAAAAGTAATTCTGGTCACGACAGCCCCAATACATCCTGCATCGTGTAAAGGCCCGGTGGCTGATTGGCGACCCAGCGCACCGCATGGAGCGCCCCGCGCGCGAAGATGGCACGGTTGGTGGCGCGGTGCGTGAGTTCCAGGCGTTCCTGAAGACCAAAGAAGAACACGGTATGATCTCCTGGCACATCGCCGCCGCGCGCGACAGAAAATCCGATCGTGCCTTTGGCGCGCGCGCCCGTATGGCCATGGCGGGCAGGGACCATGACCTTATCCAAATCCTGTCCACGTCCCGCTGCTCCCGCGCGCCCGAGCAGTAACGCTGTACCCGATGGCGCGTCCACTTTTGCGCTGTGATGGGTTTCAAAAATTTCCAGATCAAATAATTCCGGCGGCAGGGCCGCGGCGGCACGTTCCACTAGCGTCGCCAACACATTTACGCCTAGGGAATAATTGCCGCTGTAAACTACGGCGATTTTTTTTGACGCTTCATGCAGCACGGCTTCTTGCTCTGCGTTTAAACCGGTCGTGCCGACGACCAATGCGACGCCCAATTCGATTGCCGTTTTTGTTAAGGCAACCGTTGCGGCGGGGACGCTGAAATCCACGGCGACTTGTGCGCCCGTCAGACCTGCAATGATGTCTGATGTGACGGTGCAATCCGCCACGACATTACCTATCGCATCGCTATCCGAGCGTTCAAGCAGTCCGACCAAGGATAAATCCTTGGAATCCGCTACCAGCAGCGCCAGTGTTTGCCCCATGCGCCCCTCGGCGCCGTTAATCGCGACATTGATCATGGGGTTATTCTGCCACCGAGGCAGCAGCGCTGCAATCCTGTAAAATTGATGCGGAAAAATTTCCTTTTCCTTGATTTTGTATCGCATGCACGCTAGGTTGCGGTCATTCACTCACACAAAAAATACGGAGCGCAACATGTTAACCATCGGCGATCAATTTCCATCTTTTAATCTAAAGGGCGTGGTTTCCACCGACCCCAAAACCGCCTTTAAGAATTTCACGAATGAATCCGCCAACGGTCAATGGCAAGTCCTTTTTTTCTGGCCGAAAGATTTTACCTTTGTCTGCCCTACGGAAATTGCGGCTTTCGGTAAATTGAACCGCGATTTTAATGACCGCGATACGGTGTTGTACGGGGTGTCGACTGACAGCGAATTTGTGCATTTGGCATGGCGGCAAAACCATGAAGATTTGAAAAACCTGCCCATGCCAATGCTGGCGGATATCAAGCGTGAATTGTCAGATGCGCTGGGCATTTTGGATAAAAATGAAGGCGTTGCGCTGCGCGCAACCTTCATTGTTGATCCGCAAGGCATCATCCGATTTGTGTCGGTGAACGATTTATCGGTCGGCCGCAATCCGCATGAAGTGCTGCGCGTATTGGACGCCTTGCAGTCTGATGAGCTTTGCCCGTGCAATTGGCAAAAGGGCGATGACTACATCAAGGTGGCGGCGTAAGTATGACTAATCTTGAAACCCTGCGCGATGCGCTGCCCGATTACGCTAAAGATTTGCGACTGAATTTGTCATCCGTCCTGGGCGAGATTCCCGGCATAACAGTGTCCCAGCAGTGGGGCACGGCGTTGGCGGTTGCCATTGCGACACGCAATGCACAGGTTCAGCAAGCTATCGCGGCGGAGGCTGCGACGCGCCTGAGTGCGGAAGAACAAAACGCGGCGCGCATTACCGCAGCGATTATGGCGATGAATAATATTTATTACCGTTCGCTTCATCTGTTGGAGAATGAAAATTACCTGAAATCGCCTGCAGGTTTGCGCATGAACGCCATGGCACAGCACCAAGCGTCAAGGGAGGATTTTGAATTATGGGCGCTGGCGGTTTCTGCCGTGAATGGCTGCGGCATGTGCATCCAATCGCACCAGAAAAAACTGGTTAGCGAAGGCGTTTCAGATGATATCATCCGTGCGGCATTCCGCATTGCCGCCGTGCTTCAGGCCGTCGCTGTAACGCTGGAAGCAGAGGCCGCTATTCCATCTGGTGCGACTCTCACACGCGCCGCATAAAGGGCGAATGCCCAAGCTTGTTTTCCTGGTTGTCGAAGATTTCGGTTTTTTATCGCATCGCCTGCCGATGGCGCGTGCGGCGCAGGCTGCGGGATTTGATGTATCCGTTATCACGCGCGTGAATGATGTGGCCACCCGTGCAGCGATTGAGGCGCAGGGATTTAAAGTTTATCCCATCCACTGGCAGCGGCGAAGTATTGATCCTTTTGCTGCACTGCGTGAAATCAATACGATTAAAAATTATTACCGCGAAATTGAGCCGGACATTGTCCACCATGTCGCGCTGAAGCCGATTATTTGGGGCACGCTGGCGGCCCATTGGGCTGGCGTGAAACGGATTGTGAATGCGCCTGTTGGGCTGGGTTATATTTTTACGTCGCATGAATTTACCGCCTGGACTTTGCGATTGATTGTTGCACCGCTGTTACGTTTTACCCTGCGCCATCCGCACGTCCGCGTCATCATTCAGAACAGCGATGATTGGCAAAGCCTGGCGCGTGAAGGCATTATTCAACATGATCGCTCCGTCCTCATTCGCGGTTCGGGTGTTGAGCTGGAGAAATATCATGTTGCGCCGGAACCGGGTGGGCCGATTACCATTGGTGTCGCCGCACGCATGCTGCATGATAAGGGAATTATGCCGCTGGTGGAAGCGCAACAGATATTGCAACGCGAAGGGATGGACGTGCGGCTGTTGCTGGCGGGCATACCGGACCCGGAAAACCGCGCGACTTTAACTGAGAAAGAAATGCAGAGAATTTCTGTGCTACGGGGCGTGACGGCGCTGGGGCAAGTGAAAGATATCCGCACGCTGTGGGAACAATGCCATATTGCCGTGCTGCCCTCCCGGCGGGAGGGTTTGCCGAAGGCATTACTAGAGGCTGCTGCCATGGGCCGCCCCCTGATCGCCACCAACGTGCCTGGCTGCCGCGAGATATGCCATGACGGCGTGAACGGCACTTTGGTGCCGGTGGATGACGCGGGCGCTTTGGCGGATGCGATTAAAATGCTCGCTAGCCATCCTGAATTGCGTGCCCAATATGGCGCCGCATCGCGCGCCATGGTGGAAACGGACCTTTCCGCTGCCGCCGTGGGAGCAAAATTGATAGAATTATATCAAGAAATGCTGAGGGTTTAAAACCCTGGAATTATTAATTTTCGCCTTTCCATCTTAATATTTTGATTTCATAAAACTTTCACACACAAATTCAATGACTTATGCTAATGTGGAAATATGGCATTTTAGCCAAATTTTACATTAATTTTGGCGCAATTATGGCCCATATTCATGAAATATTAATCACCTGAATGGTACCATCAAAGAATAACTGATGGGAGTGGGTGGCTCATGCCGATGGCTGCTTTTACGACAGATTTTGATCCAGAACCCTATTCCAGGACTGAGGTTGGCGCCCGTGACTGGAAAGGTGATCCCGTTGCTGGTGCAGATCATGAGGGCTTAATTACCACCAGTCTCGGCGGGGCTTATGACCGCGAACGTATGATCAGGCAATATGAATTGCATGAATTGGAAAGCTCCCGCAGCGCAAGCGCGCCTCAAGGCTTGCCAAAAACGGAAAGAGTAAATGAAGATCGCGCCTGCATGCAAGCAGCAGACGAAGCCTTAAGCGCTATGCAGGCAGAAATTAATAAAGTCCCACAACCCACATGGGTGAGCAATAACCAAAAATTTGCTATCGCTATGGAAGGCCTATTCAATGCTTCTGCGGAAAGTTATGGCGTGCCCCAGGGTAAAATGAATAAAGCCATGGATGTATACGGATTCTGGCCAAAGACAAAAGATGACGTGGCAGGAAAAGTGCAAGCCGTTCAAAATCAGATCCAGCAAATGGATGGATTGGTTCAAAGTATTGATAAGAAATTTAGCATTCTTGAGGAAGTTGCAATATCAAAAGACGATAAAATGGCCTTATCCAGCATGCTGGGCTTGGGGAGCGGCGTTACCCACAACACGATGTCTATTGATGCAATCTATGCCGTAGATCCAGGCCGCTTTGAGCCCAAAGACGGTGAGGGCCGACCCACGAAATACGATCCGCGAAATTTAATCCATGTGTTGCAGGCGGTGGAACATCTTCTGGAAAATCCAGCGCGTGGTTTGGCGGAGGGCATGAGTTTGTACGGACCCAACGCAATTGCGAAACTGCGCGAAACGCTCAGTGACCGTACGCTAGCCGCGCCTGAATATAATCCTGGTGTTTCGAACAGTATGATAAATCAAATAAATCAATTGGGTGGGCCGGGTGCTGCACCGCCACGGCGTCTGGATGACCCAAATAACGATGACCCAAACAATCCTAATAGCCCAACTAACCGGCGTAACCGGATGGACCTAGGCCTGCTCGGAAGATTTTAGGAATTTAGAAAACTTTTGTGAACCGTCATAAAATTGTCAATATTAATCCGTTAGAATGGTAAGTAAGTAGGAGATATTAGTATGTCAGATGAAGGACCCCTTGATTCCGGTTGCGCGGCGGTTTCTGTCTCAGAGGTTAATGCGGGGGCACAGCTTTCAACGCAGAAAATATTTGCGGATATGCAAGCAGAAGTTAATAAATTATCTGCCGCGAAAGCGCCCGCCAAAGGAGAAATAGCCCAGGCGATGGCCGAGGCGAAGCAGGCTATGGCGGTCCCATCGGCCGGCGCGGAATCAAGTTTGGCCAAGGGCGGTTCTGTTACGCACGTAAATACTGTAAAAAGTGTAGTCAGATTTGGAGCGGATGTCGTTGCGGCAACGCATAGCGGGGTTGCAGGGGCGGCTGCAAGCGCCCTCTCGGATGCCTTAAAGGTTGCGGACCCTACCGCGCAGTCTTTAGCTAAACTGCAACAAGCGTTGGCCAAAGCGGGGATTACCAATATCGGTCCAAATAAAACGCCGGTGACACAGGCCGTTGGCCAGCTGCAGGACAACAAAAAAACCGTAGATAGTTGCCGTTACCTTCAGAACCAGGGCATCAATACGATCTATGCCCGACCCGGGGATGGCGTGTCATCCGATCTGGCAAGCAAGGCTGCATTTGCTCAGCAATGCGCTGCCCGCCACCAGAGCAACACAATAGGTTCGGATGGCAAGGCTGATTTTAGGCAAAAGCCCCTGGCTCCGACAGCAGATGAAGCCGCCCTGAAGGTCAGCACGAACCAGGCCAGCAATAATTCTATGACCAGTGATCAGCGCCAACAGTTTAATGCCGCCGCAAAAGCAGCCGAGATGAAAATGACGGCAGAAATCGCAGATGCCGCCCGCAACGGGGATATCAATGCGCTCAAATCTCCCATGCCGCGCGTGGCGGCGCGCCTGACTTCCGCAGCGGCAGCAACGGTATTTAATTTCAGCAATCAGATTGCCACGAATTTCAATCGCGCCGCCGCTGAAAATAGCACATCTGGTGTAATCCCACCCGAAGAAAAAATTGCGCCTGTTTCGATCGCCGCTGCGCCGGTGAAACTGGATATGCAAAACGGCGGTGCCCCACCACCTACGCGTCGCCTTGGCATGTCTCTTGAAATGGCAAATAAATTAAACCTGTTGCCTAGCTTGACCCCTAAACCGCCTGCAGGTGCTTATGCTGGTGGTCAGTACGCACTTGACGCGTAAGTTTAAAATTCATCCGCGTAAAAGGTGAAATGTGCGTCGCCTAAGACCTCGCGGACGCAGACGGTTACGCGTTTCAAGCGACCTTCGATATCGCGCTGCCAAAAGGCAATAAAATGGTTGAGGAGGGGGAACCTCGGCGCCAAGTCGTAATCCTGCCAGATGTAGGTTTGCAGCACGCGCGGATAATCGGGCAGGGCATAAATGATTTCGGCGGTGGTAAGCTGGTGGCCATCCAACTGCAATTTCAAATCGTCATCCCCGCATACTAGCCCGTCATTCCCGCGAAAGCGGGAATCCAGCGATTGAGAAGAAGGCGTCCAAAGTTCCATCGCGCTGTAGAATCCTCTCATTCCAGCATGACAGAAAATTATTAAGATTTTTTGAATTTAGATTTTAAGGAGGCGGTATTTCAGGAGGTATTTCTGCAAATGCCCTACGAGGTTGGAATGCCCTGAGTGCACCCTGTACTAAATTCTCTGAGATTCTGAAAATCAGATGCTGTCTTCTGTACAAGATCGCCGAGTGTTTTAATTGCCTAAAAAAACGCGGATTGCTTCTTGAGCATCACTGGTAATTATTTTAGGACCTACGCTGGTTTCGGCGCTGGTTTCGGCGACGCGTGGCCCAATACCTAGATTTTCATCTGGTATTTCTGTTTCCTGTTAATTTCAATATATCATGGAGCAGATGAAACTAAAAGAAAATCTCCGCAACAAATCCCTTGCAATCCGGGCTACTTGGGCCTATTTAGCACTCACCCGGTTGGAGTGCTAGTAATCCTGGAAACCCCATAAAACCGGCCTAATTAACCCCCCAACCGGCGCAAGCCGGGACAAACAAGAAATAGGAGGCAATATGACAAGCACAAGCATACGTCCCCTGCATGACCGCGTACTCGTACAGCGCGTCGAACAGGAAGAAAAAACCGCAGGCGGGATCATCATCCCCGGCACGGCACAGGAAAAACCCATGGAAGGCATTGTGATCGCGACCGGCACCGGTACACGTGATGACAGCGGCAAAGTACATCCATTGGACGTCAAAGAAGGCGACCGTATTCTGTTCGGCAAATGGTCGGGCACGGAAGTGAAATTAAACGGTGAAGATTACATTGTGATGAAGGAAAGCGACATCATGGGCGTGATCACCGGTAAAAAAGCAGCGAAAAAAGCTGCGTAACCTAAGGTTTGGAGAAAACACACAATGGCTGCTAAACAAATTGTATACGGAAGCGACGCGCGCGAGCGCTTAGTCATCGGTCTGAACAAGGCCGCAAATACCGTAAAAGTCACCCTGGGCCCCAAGGGTAAAATCGTGGCCTTGGCGAAATCATTCGGTTCCGCGAAGATGACCAAAGATGGTGTTTCGGTTGCGAAAGAAATCGAACTGGAAGACAAATTCGAGAACATGGGCGCGCAGATGATTCGCGAAGCCGCCAGCAAAACCAACGATCACGCGGGTGACGGCACCACGACGGCGACGGTCCTGACGCAATCCATCGTGAACGAAGGCAATAAACTGGTTGCAGCGGGCATGAACCCAATGGACCTGAAACGCGGCATTGATAAGGCCGTGGCCGCCGTGGTGGAAGACCTGAAAAAACGCGCAAAACCGCTGACGACCAACGAAGAAATTGAGCGCGTGGCATTCATTTCCGCGAATGGCGATTCCGATATCGCGAAAAAAATGGCGGAAGCCATGAAAAGAACCGGTAAAAACGGCGTTATCACAGTTGAAGAAGGCAAATCCAACGAAACCGAATTGGATATCGTTGAAGGCATGCAGTTCGACCGCGGTTATGTGTCGCCGTACTTTATCACCAACGCGGAAAAAATGATCTGCGAAATGGATAAGCCATACATTCTGTTGCACGAGAAAAAACTCTCTGGTCTGCAGGCGTTATTGCCAGTGCTGGAACAGGTTGTGCAATCCGGCCGTCCGCTCGTGATTGTTGCGGAAGACATTGAAGGCGAAGCGCTGGCAACTTTGGTTGTCAATAAATTGCGTGGCGGCTTGAAGGTCGCGGCAGTGAAAGCGCCTGGTTTCGGTGATCGCCGCAAAGCGATGCTGGAAGACATGGCGATGCTGACGGGTGGTCAGGTGATTTCCGATGATCTTGGGATCAAACTGGAAAACGTGACGCTGGCGATGCTGGGCTCTGCGAAAAAAATCCGCATTACCAAAGATGACACCACGATCATCGATGGTGCGGGCAAGGCCGAAGACATCAAAGGCCGCTGCGCGCAAATCAAGGCGCAAATCGAAGAAACCACGTCGGACTACGACAAGGAAAAACTGCAAGAGCGCCTCGCGAAATTGTCAGGCGGCGTAGCGGTAATCCGGGTTGGCGGCGCGACCGAAGTTGAAGTGAAAGAGCGCAAAGACCGCGTCGAAGATGCGATGCATGCGACGCGTGCGGCCGTGGAAGAAGGCATTATTGCGGGCGGCGGTGTTGCACTGTTGTACGCAACGAATGCAATTGCGAAACTGAAAGCATCGAACGATGATGAGCGCGCAGGCGTTGAAATCATCCGCCGTGCACTGCAAGCGCCAATCCGCCAGATCATTGCGAATGCCAGCGAAGATTCTTCGTTGATCGTCGGCAAACTGCTGGAGCAAACGGACACCAATCATGGCTACGATGCGCAAGACAGCAAATTCGTCGACATGGTAAAAATGGGCATCATCGACCCAGTGAAAGTTGTGCGGGTTGCCCTGCAAGACGCGGCATCTGTGGCCGGCCAGGTCATTACGACCGAAGCCTTGGTTGCGGATATGCCAGAAAAGAAATCATCCTCTGGTGCCGGCGCAGGCGGTGGCATGGGAGGTATGGGCGGAATGGGTGATATGGACTTCTAATCGTCCCGGAGTAATTCGGAGGCGATTAGACTCTCCTCCTGAGTTGTCCAATCATCCTGTCTCGCTAAATTTTGGTGAGACGAGCGGCCAGAGAGTAATCTCTGGCCGTTTTTTATTTTCCTTTTGCCATCGTATGCAGAATAAGATTCCGGTATAAAATTTCAGGAAGTATGAGATATGAACCTCACGCCTGAAATTTTGCTCACCGCCTATGCGCAGGGGATTTTTCCCATGGCGGCGGGGCGCGGCAGTGATGAGATTAAATGGTATGCGCCAGACCCGCGCGCGGTTTTGAAACTGGACGAGTTTCGTGCGCCGAGTAGGCTGATGCGGTCTTATCGCCGGCCAACCTATAATATAACCGTGGATAAAAATTTTCCGGCCGTTATTCGCGCCTGTGCGGAAACCCGCGAAGATACCTGGCTGAATGATGAATTGATGGCGCTTTATATTGAGCTGTATGGTCTTGGCCATGCCCACAGTGTAGAGGCCTGGCAAGATGGCCAGTTGGTTGGCGGCCTGTACGGTGTTGCCGTCCCCAACATCGTGCATGGTGTCGCAGTGCCAGGCAAAACAATATTTTGCGGAGAAAGCATGTTTTCCCGAGCGCGGGACGCGTCAAAGTTGTGCCTGGTCCATCTGGTAGAATGGCTGCGCAGCTATGGGTTTACGCACCTGGATGCCCAATTCCAAACCGACCACCTGGCGCAATTCAACTTTAAGGAGATTTCGCAGGTGCAATATCGGAAGTTGTTGCAACTGCCTGGCGCGTGAAATTTCGTTTGCTTTTTGAATATCAAAAGGACTAGTCTGAGGCATGTTTAATCCAAACGCGGAGAATAGATTATGAATATTTTAGCATTTGCAAGTGGCGGGCCTGCACCTGGTGTTGGGTATGAGATATTAGAGCTTGCGCGATTAGCTCATGTTCAAGGTCATACAGTTTTCCTGTCTTTGAATAGTTTTGACGGTATTGTTTCTGGAAAAGGTATTATTCCCCTTATTCCAGGCTCCGAAAATTTTAAACGTTATGAAAAATATCCTGGTGGATTTTGCGGCAGAACTGCCAATGGTAATTTCTTATCAGAAAGCGATTATCAAGCTGCTGCGGCGCATATGGCCGTGTTGGAAATAGATGCGATAGCCCCTATTGGGGGTGATGGAAGCATGATTCATAATAGCCGTTTTATAGAAAAAACTGGATTTCAAGGTCGCACTGCCACTGCGGATAAATCAATTGATAACGATAATTCAGGCAGCACTGATTGTATTGGTGCTTATGATTCAGCCAGTGGAAATGCAGAAGAACTGGTGGATATTGTCGAAGCAGCGATAGAAGGCAGAAGAGTAATTATCGCTGAGGTAATGGGGCGACTTAATCCATATCTTGCATTGCATACTGCAGTCGAAGCAGAAAAACTTTTCAGGCAGAAGCATGGGGAAGTCTATTTAGCGGGCTCTCAAGCAGTTGCCATGATGTTAGGCGCTGTTAAATTTAAAAGAGATTCAGTTGTTACGGGTTTAGGCTATGCTTACAACCGCCCGCAACCACCATTTGAGGAAACAAAAGGCGCTGTCATTGTCGTTAGCGAAGGTGTGCAAGATTTTGATGGGAAGAAACGGTTATTTAAAAAGAACGGTGGTGATGAAACGCCTATCACAAAAGATGGCGCGTTATTTATTCTAAATCGCTTAAAAAGAATGCGCTCACAGGTTGCTCAATCAGCTGGGCTTGAACGTATAAAACCGTTTCTGCGAACCAATATTTTATCACATGGTCAACAGACTCGTGATTTGACCGCAGATGGTATCGCATTGGTAAGAAAATATGCTGCTATGCAACTTTATGCATTGACGACACCAGATCTGGCACCTGATCTAAAGCACTGCGTTGTGTGCAATCATCACGGGAAAATTAGGTTCTTGCCGCTTTCACAAGTGATAGCAACGCCACATATTTTCGATCCACAAGGAACCTTATGCAAAGAAGCAAGGGATCTCGGTATTCTTTTAGGTGATGAACGACCAAGTCACATTAAAAAACGTGCTGAACTGGAAAAACGGTTAGCTGAACAAGAAAGACGGCATGGCGGTAGATTTGAACGACTTTGCCTTAAGCTTTAATTCTTTTGGCTCCCACACCCCACCACCCAGACATCATAAACCGGATGTTCTAATGCGGATAATGACGGCGAGGAGGAGAACATCCAGCCGCTGAAACGCGGCACCAGCGGCTCGCCAGGTTTTTGTTCCACAATTTGCAGGAAGGCCGCGGCATCGGCGGGCTCAAGCGACGGCCGAGCACGGCAGGCCCGCACCGCAACCGTCAGGGCACCGAAATTGAATTGCTGTCCCACTGGGATTTCAAACGTCCGCGTGCGCGCCGTCACTTTATCCAGCGCGCGCAAAACCACACTTTGGTGATCTTCATAGCTTGGCGGTGGTTCCGGTACGGCTGGCAGTTCCGCATTATCGCCCTGCGCCACAATACCGGGAATAGTTTGCGGCACATTCGGATTATTATTTGCGGGCGGCACAGTTGTATTTGAATTTTGCGCGTCGGTTGAGTTTTTTTGAAATTGTTTGATGACATCTTCTACCACACTCGGGTTGTCATTCGTGTCTTGGGCTCGCGCACCGTTGGAGACCAAAAACCAGAAACTTAAAACTGAGACTAAGTAAACAAGCCGATGAAAACCTGAATAACGACGCGATTTTTTTTTACTCACGGGTGCCTTCGGTTTTTGGTGCGGATGGCATGGCAGGCACAGGTGCGCTGACAGGTGTGGGTGCAACAGCTGCACCGTTATCTGTCGGTTTTTCGCCGCCGGATTTGCTCATGCTGAAAATCACCTGGCCGAGCAGTTGCTCAAGCCCCGGCGGCGATTGCGTCATGGTAATCTTATCGCCGTTCTTCAGCATTTTATCATCCCCGCCCGGTTCTAGGGAAATGAATTTATCACCCAGCAAACCACCACTTGCGACTACCGCCGCGCTATCCACTGGCAGGTGCACACTATTATCCACATTCAAGGTAACAACCGCGCGATAATTGCTGTCCAGGGACATGCCCGCCACGGTGCCCGCCTTGATACCTGACACGCGCACGTCTGCGCCTTCTTTAATTCCATCTATTTTAGTGAAGGTCGCCAGCAATTGATATCCGGACGGCCGCGAAGCATCTGCCGTATGCAGCGCGAAAACCAAAAATACGAGCGCTATTACCAATACCACCGCGCCCAAAGCCGTTTCCACCACATTCCGGTTCATTGATCCGCTCCCCGCGTTTGAATCTGGCCCCATATTAATGGCATGGGGTGTCGTTGTCACCTGGCAGCATTTTGCTGATAAATCGGTATTTTTAAAGGATAAAAACCCCATGCCCTTAACCGATTTTTAATGGATTATGCCGATATTTTCCTTGACCTCACGCGATCGTATGCGTTAGGGTTTTCTTCCATAACGGGAATTAAACGCGGAGTTCTCTAAAATGTATAAGGTATTTTTATCAGTTCCAGTGCCTTGCTATGCGCCTAAAAATTCAGCCGGAACGTTGAAAGTAATGCATAGTAATGATGACGGCAGGAATGAAGGTTCAGGCCCAGACCCAGTGGATGTGCATGTTGGTGCACGCCTGCGTGTCCTGCGCAAACTCAAAAGCTTTAGTCAGGAAAAGCTAGCCCAGGCCTTGGGCTTGACGTTTCAGCAGGTGCAGAAATATGAACGTGCGGATAACCGCATTGGTGCCAGCCGCCTGTATCACATTGCTGAAGCGCTGGGCGTGCAAGTTGGCTATTTCTTTGACGGCTTTGGCAAGCCGCCGCGCGGGCCTATTTATGCTCTCACAGAAGATGGGGAAACAGGCGAAGATATTATGCAACGCTCAGAAACCATAAAACTCGTGAGCCTATATTATCAAATCAAGGATGATGCGACGCGTAAGCAGGTTATGGACATCGTCAAAACCTTTGGGAAGAAATAGTTCTTCCCTCTTCTTGTCATTCTAGACATTTGCCGTATTCGCAAATCAAGTGAGTGGATAAAGCAGTTTATGATCCAGGATGACAATCAATATGGTCGTGCTAAACTTCATGCCGCATGAGCGACGCAAAAGAACCTAAGGCTGAAAAACCCGCCACCGATAAAAAGGGGGGCGGTAAAGAGGCGAAAGTCAAAAAGGGCGGCAGTTTTTTTGGCTGGTTCATGCTATTTGCGCCCATTACATTAGGATTGGGATATTTTTATCCGCCGTTGTTTATGTTGGTGGTATTGATGGCGCCGGGCTGGCTGGCGCTTTTGACGGATACGGGCGAGGACCGGGCGCTGTCGGTCTGTATCGGTTCCGGCACCCTGGCGGGCGCAATGTTTTCTGTGTCAGGCTTGCTGATGACACCGCCGTCCTTCCCAAGCGCAATGCTATTGCTTCAACAACCCCAAAGCTGGCTAGTGCCTTTGGCTGGGTCGGCCGCAGGGGCGGTGATTTTTTATCTCATACCGATGATGGTCATCGAAAGCGTTTATATGCGGAACCAAACACATAAAAAATCCCTGGAAGACATGCAGAAAAAACTGATCGAGGATTGGGGACCGGACGTGCGGCGGTAATTATGCCGCTTGTACCATCAATTTCTCCACCTTCTCATAAGCCTTCGCTTCAATTTGGCGCACGCGTTCGCGCGAAACACCGAAACGTCCGGCCAGTTCTTCCAGTGTCGTCGGCGAATCCTGCAAACGGCGCGCGGTGAAAATCTCGCGCTCACGCGGCGAGAGTTGCGCCATCGCGTTATTCAGCATTACCATGCGGCTGTCCTGCTCATCTTCGCGCAGCAAGTTTTGTTCAGCACTGGCATGTGGGTCGGCAATCGTTTCAATCCATTCCGCCTCGCCGTCCAAGGTCATCGGCGTATTCAATGACGTATCATGTGAACCAATACGCGCGTCCATATCCATGACTTCGCGCGTGGAAACGTTCATGCGTTCGGCGATTTCATCCGCTTGGGCAGGTGATAAATTATCCTGCAAGGCGCGGATTGCGGCCTTCACCTTTTTCAACCCGAAAAAGAGTTTTTTCTGTGCCGCCGTCGTGCCGATTTTCACCAGCGACCAGGACCGCAACACGAATTCCTGAATGGCAGCCTTGATCCACCACATCGCGTAGGTCGACAGGCGGAAACCGCGTTCAGGGTCAAACTTCCGCACCGCCGTCATCAGGCCGATATTACCTTCGGCGATTAGATCGCCTACGGGCAGGCCGTAACCGCGATAACCGAATGCCACCTTGGCCACCAGTCGCAGGTGCGAGGTGATCAGGCTATGTGCGGCGGCGCGGTCGCCCGTATCCACCAGGCGGCGTGCCAGCATGTATTCTTCATCCGCGGATAGCATCGGAAAACGCTGAATCTGCGCCAAATATTGTGTCAGGCTGGTTTCCGAATTGGCGCGCAGCGCGGGCAAATAATTTGTTTGGGTATGGGTACGTGTGGGCATATTTAAACCTCCAATGGACGTAGATACTATGCTATTCGCTAAACCCTGAGCAAAGGTTACAGGCGGCTTGGCACTCAGATAGCTAGAGTGCTAATTTATAATAATCGACCAAAAAAGTCAAGGTTTGCCGACCGGCCGCCAGCGCAGCACTGGATTGCGGGCGGCGCGGGTTTCATCCAAACGGCGGCGCGGCGCTAGGCGCGGGGACTGATGGAAAAACTCGGACTCGCCGTTTTTCGCCTTAACCACTAGATCGCGCATCGCGGTAATAAAGGCATCCAGCGTTTCTTTGCTTTCGGTTTCCGTGGGTTCAATCAAAAACGCGCCATGCACGACCAGCGGAAAATACATCGTCATGGGATGGAAACCGCGATCCAATAACGCCTTGGCAATATCGAGCGTAGAAATATCTGTGCCCTTTAAAAACCGGTCGTCGAATAAGGCTTCATGCATGCATGGGCCGTCAAACGGCGCGTTCATGATATCCTGTAGGCTGGCAAGAATATAATTCGCATTCAGCACGGCATCTTCGGCCACTTGGCGCAAGCCGTCCGCGCCGTGGCTGAGCATATAGGCCAGCGCGCGGATAAACATGCCCATCTGGCCGTGAAATGTTTTTAGGCGGCCATAGGTTTTTGTGCCTTTGGCATCTTTGCTATGTTCGATTAGTACAAAATTTTTGCCGTCATGGACGATATAAGGAAGCGGCACAAAGGGCGCGAGGGATTCCGCCAAAACAATGGGGCCGGAACCAGGCCCGCCGCCGCCGTGCGGCGTGGAGAAAGTTTTATGCAAATTAATATGCATCACATCAATACCCAAGTCTGCAGGCCGCACACGCCCGACGATGGCATTGAAATTCGCGCCGTCGCAGTAAAAGAATGCGCCTGCGTCATGTGCGGCCTTGGCGATCTCAATGATGTCGCGTTCAAACAGTCCGCAGGTGTTTGGATTGGTCAGCATGATCGCCGCCACATCCGGCCCCAGTTTGGATTTCAAAACAGCCACATCCACACGGCCATCGGCCGTCGCGGGAATGGATTCCACGCTATAACCCAGCGCCGCCGCTGTCGCCGGATTGGTGCCATGCGCGGATTCTGGCACGAGTACTTTGGTGCGTTTTTCGCCGCGAGCGATCAACGCGGATTTAATCGCGGCCATTCCGGCAAGTTCGCCGTGCGCACCAGCCGCAGGCGATAGCGCTACCGCCGCCATGCCTGTGAGTTTTTTTAACCAATCAGTTAAAATATCCATTAATTCCAACGCACCCTGCACAGTTTGCATGGGCTGCATGGGATGGAGATTGGCAAAGCCTGGCAAGCGTGCGAGTTTTTCATTGATGCGCGGATTATGTTTCATCGTGCAGGAACCAAGTGGATAAAACACTGTATCAATGCCAAAATTTTTCTGGCTGAGGCGCGAGTAATGGCGCACGACCTGCGGCTCCGACAGGCCGGGCAGGCCGATTTTATATGTGCGTTTAATGTTACCGAGGCGCGCAATATATTTTGGCGGCGCAGGTAGATCAACGCCACAACGGCCATCGGCATTTTGTTCAAAAATCAAGGGTGTATCCAGATCAATCATGCGCAAGCCTCTGCCAACGCAGCAGAAAGGATTGCGATATCTTTATCGGTCGTTAATTCCGTCGCGGCGACCAGCAACAGATTTTTCAGCGCTACGTTATCCGGATAAAACCGGCTGACCGGCACGCCGGCGAGGATGGGAAACTTTGCAAGTTCGTCGACAACAGGCGCTGCCGGTTTTGGTAATTCGATAACAAATTCATTAAAGAAGGTATTGTTTAGAATTTTGCAGCCGGGAATTTTCGCCAGCGCATCGGCAAGATTGCAAGCCATCGCGTGGTTGAGTTCCGCCAAATCCGTCAGCCCTTTTTCGCCCAATAAACTTAGATGTATTGTAAAGGCCAGTGCGCAAAGACCGGAGTTTGTGCAGATATTACTGGTCGCTTTTTCGCGTCGGATATGCTGTTCGCGGGTGGACAGCGTTAAAACAAATCCGCGCCGCCCGTCGGTGTCTACGGTTTCGCCGCATAGGCGGCCCGGCATTTGCCGCACGTATTTTTCCTTGCAAGTAAACAGTCCAACATAGGGCCCGCCGAAATTCAAACCGTTACCCAAACTTTGACCCTCAGCCACCACAATATCTGCACCCATTTCACCCGGTGATTTTAACAAGCCAAGAGAAATAATTTCCGTCACAACGACGATTAACAGGGCGCCATTTTTCTGACATGTTTCTGCAAGCGCAGAAAAATCATGTAACCGCCCAAAAAAATCTGGATTTTGCACGACGACGCATGGCGTGGCTTCATCGATAGAAAAATTTTCATCGGTGCCGGGTGCCGGCACAGCAATTTGCAATTCAAAACCTGTTAAATCTGCCATGGTTTGAATGACTGCCAGATAATGCGGATGCAAGTTGCCTGAAATCACTGCACGCCGGCGGCGTGTAATCCGATTGGCCATCATTACCGCTTCGGCCGCCGCCGTGGCACCGTCATACATGGATGCATTGGCGATTTCCATGCCAGTCAGCAGCGCAACCTGTGTCTGGAACTCAAACAGGTATTGCAGTGTGCCCTGGCTGACTTCAGGCTGATAAGGCGTATAGGACGTCAGAAATTCACCACGCAATAATAATTGATCCACGCTGGCAGGAATATGGTGGTGGTAAGCGCCCGCGCCGAGGAATGACGGGCAAGAACCAGCATGAATATTTTTTGCTGCCAAGGCAGAGATAAACCGTTCGACTTCAATCTCAGATTGGTGGTTGGGCAGGCCACTAATATTGCCGCCTAACCTTGCAGCGGCAGGAACGTCGCAGAATAAATTATCCACGCTGTCCGCGCCAATTTTTTCCAGCATCGCAGCCCGGTCGGATGGCGTCAGCGGCAGGTAACGCATTATTCGTGTAGCCCTTTTGTGTAATCGGTATAACTTTTTTCATCCATCAAGGCCGCATACTGCGCGGCATCCGAAAATTTGATTTTTAAAAACCAGCCTTGCCCCGTGGGCGCTTCATTCACTAGGCCAGGATTACTGGAAAGGGTATCATTCACTGCTGTGATTATACCATCCATCGGCGCGTAAACGTCACTGGCGACCTTGGAAGATTCGACGATGGCAATTTGTTCACCTGCTTTTACTATACGACCCGCATCAGGTAACTCCACATAAACTACATCACCCAGCGCGTTTTGCGCATAATCGGAAATGCCGCATATCGTGATATCATTTTCAATGCGCGCCCATTCGTGGTCCTTGGTATAACGGAGTTCTGACATGATCAACCTTTCTTAATATAACGATGGGGAACAAAGGGGAGCGGAACAATTTGCGCGGGCAGAGGTTTGCCGCGTACGAGCAGAAAAACTTGGGTGCCGATTTGGGCGTGATCCACATTCACATAACCCATGCAAACCGGGCCGGCCGTACTGGGGCCGAAACCGCCACTGGTGATGATACCGATGGGATTGGCATGCTCATCTTGCACAATCGTTTGTTCGCGTGCCAGCGCGCGGCCATTGGGGCGGATGCCAATGCGCTTGCGGTTAATACCATTACTCGCAAGTTGTTTTTGAATTTTTTCGGAACCGATAAAGCCGCCTTCCGCGCGGCGGTGCTTCCCGATCGCCCACACAAGTGCGGCCTCAACCGGCGAAGTTTGCTCGTCCAGATCGTGGCCATATAAACACAGTCCGGCTTCAAGACGTAGGGAATCCCGTGCGCCTAGGCCGATGAATTGCACGTCTTCATATTTCAACAATTCGCGCGAGAATTTTTCCACTGTATCATTCGGCACGGAAATTTCAAAACCATCTTCGCCCGTATAACCGGATCGGCCGATGAAGCATTCGCCGATACCGTAGATCTGAAATTTATCAGCGGTCATAAAGGATAATTTTTTCGGCGCGTCACAGAAATGCGACAACACTTTCGCCGCCGTCGGCCCTTGCAACGCCAAGAGAGCGCGGTCAAGCAGCATAATTTTCACATCCGGTAGATGTTTTTGAATATGTGCAACATCTACTTCGCGGCCGGATGCATTCACGACGATATAAACTTTATCGTCTTCGCCGATGGGTCGCGTGACAATCAGATCGTCAATCACGCCGCCCTCTTCGTTCAACAAAAAAGAATATTTCATTTGCCCGGGCTGCATATCGATGAAATCGCCGGGCATAATTTTTTCAATCTGGGCGAGGATATCTTCGCCTTCCAAAATCAATTGTCCCATGTGTGAAACGTCAAATAATCCTGCCGCCGTGCGGCAATGCAAATGTTCCTTCAACATGCCCAGTGGGTATTGCACGGGCATATCCCAACCCGCGAAGGGCACCATCTTTGCGCCTAAAGAGACGTGAAAATTATACAGCGGCGTGTGTTTGAATGGACCGTCGGATTGCATGACGGCTTGCTATCGCATCCCCATCTTGGGTGCGAGCTTCACGCCGCCAGTGGTGGAGCCGCCACCCGCGCGCTCATCCTCCGGTAAATCCATGTTCGCGCCATCAGGTACATTGATGCTGTTGATCAGCGCCATTAACATGCCCACGCGCAGATCAAATGCTTGCCACACAGGCTCCATTGGCGGTTTATTGTTATAGCCCTGCACATATTGTGCGCGTTCATCGGGCGGCATGTCTAACAGCCGATCCATTTCCGCATAATGACTCTCGGCGTAAATTTTTCCGAGTGCTTCCAAAATACCATCCTCAAATTGCACGCGTTCTTTGGGCGTAATATCGTCGGGCAACAGACTATTAACCAACTCATAATTTTTATCGAGCAGTTTGGCAGAAATTTCCGCCATCACTTCGGCCTCAGGACGGCCAAAGGCAAACCGCGCGATAGCAGATAAAACGGGGATCATATGATTAATCGCGCGCACTTGGGGCAGCATGATTTCGGTGGGCGACTGCGGCGTGGTTACATCCATGATTTCCGGCACCATCGGCGCGGCGGACTGCATGATGGGCAATAATTCTTCCGCGCGCGAGGCTGGCATCGGCATGGCGGTGGCGCGGAAATAACTGGATACCAGTTGCGCCATGACTTTGGACACTTCCCAACGCAAGCCGTCATAACGCGAAGTTTCATCAAAGCCGAGCTGGTTGGTAACTTGCCGCGCCAGGTCGCCAACATTTTGTAATAGTTCACCAAAAATCGCGGCATTATTTTCTGGCGTTTTTTCCGGGCGGTCGGGATCGCCCACATTGGGTCCACCGGTTTCCGCGACGGCATTCAAAATTGGCGTCGCTAGATCGCGAAAAGCCGTGAGCGTTACCATCAATTGCGCGCGAGAGAGAGTCATAGACACACAATATAGACCGAAGCCGGCGGGCCTGTCATCCCGCTGGCTGATCGAGATTTACCTGGTTTATCTCTCCTTGAAAAACTATTCAGCTTCGGCGAAGCGTTGATAAAGGTGGTGAAATTCAGCAGGTGGACTGGAGAAGTGTACTGGACCACGGCCATGATCCTTTGCTTGGGCGAAGGTGGCGGAGGTATCAGCCGGCGAGGTCGTGGGTTCATTCCAATTTACGACATAATCCCGGGCGATAGACTTGCTATCGCTTGTAGGGCCTGGGTTATTCGCTGGTTGCCTGCAGCATTTCCCAGATAAATAACAGAATGGATGAATGGCATTTAAAAACCTCCGACAAATATAATACAAATATTATTGTAAATATGCAAGAAAAATTTCAAGACTAAGTATTAAATTTTCGTGATCATGATGTAGCAGGCCGAATCGTCAGCCGCGGCCCACAACCGTGAAAACCTCAATAATTTCCTTTTGACTAATATTGTGACGGGCTGGTGGATTAAATTGTTCGCACGTTAATTTCTGTGTGGCGCGATCCTGTTTAACCAGGCGTTGTAACATGGCTTGTTGGTCGTTTAACAGTAAAATAACAATATCTTGCCCGCTCTTTAATGGTTGATTAGGCAGACAGTAAAGAAGATCGCCATTTTCATAACGCGGCGCCATGCCATCGCCCACACAGTAAAAAGCAAAAGCGCCATGCATGCCTTGCTGGCGCGGATGTGGCATGACATGGCCGATTATTTCCTGCGGATTTAAATGAAAGACGGTGGTTTCACCACTATTTTTCTGCGCTGCTGCAGTAATGATTGGAATTTCCACGCTATCATATTTTTTCCCGCCTGTGGCTTTGTCTTCTAAATACATCAACGTGTGCGCGCGCATGGGAATACTTCCCACCTTGCCCATCAAAAGCCATTCAGCCGTCACGCCAAGCACATCGGCAATCGCAAAAATATGTTTGCTTTGCAAAACTTTTCCCGCTTCAATCAATTGGATGACTTGCGGCACTGTATGGGCCTGCCGTGCCAATTGCGATTGGTTCAAGCCTTTTTGCATGCGTGCGTTGCGCAACCGTTCCGCCAATGATTTCATTTTATAAATTTACAAGGTTCCGCGCCGCCGCGCTTGCAAAATATTTTTGTTTTATATGTACATATTTTTGCAAGATGTAAGCATAATAGATGTTATGGTGTAAGTTGCTTTTGTGCGCCAACTAAACACGAGCTTTTTATTTGCTTCAAAATAAAAACTACTATACAATCTTTGCGTGAGTAATATTGAGCCTTTACAGCGTCATCCGCTCCATTCCACGGCTGCTGCGCTTCAAGCCGTATTGAATGATATTGGATCTGGCCGGAATGGCGTTAAATCTCAGGCTTTTGGTGCGCTCACGAAATTACGCCCAATTGTGGTTTACGGCCTGTCGGATACGAAGGCTGCCTGTCAGGCAGCGGTGGAGCAGGGCACGCGGGGAATTGCTTTTATGTCGCCCACAGGTGTGGCGCATTCGTTGGGGCCACAGTGGCTTAAGGAGTTATTGGCCAACACCGCGGCCATGTTTTCTGAGCTGGAAATTATCGGCATTTTGGATTGCGGGCCTTATGAAGGCCATGTAGTGAACGCGCTCCATTCTGGCATGAAACATGTGCATTATACGGGCGAGGGCGAGGCGGCGGAAAAATTGAATTTGATTGCGGAAAAAACTGGTGCGGTTATTCACCGCAGTTTTGACGGGGTTTTAGACCTGAAAGGCGAGTCCGATGTCATGGCCGCCTGCCGGGAGTGGTTTAAGGTTCAACCTTCTAAAACTAAAGTTCGTACAACCGTCTAATAAATTATTTCATACTATTAATATTCTTGAATTGCTAAAATCACAAAGATATGGAGACATCATGTTTGAATTCTTTAGAAGAACTGCTGAATTGGCTCAAGACTTATTTCAATTCTTTGTTCCGCCAGAGCCCATTGTTGCTTGGGCAGATGGAAAACGGCAGACATTGGTTGTCATACTGGATTCAGGGATAGGGGATCGTACTTATTGCTTGACGCTGGTTGATTTGAGTCAAGCCACTAAGCCTGGTTTGCCCAATCTTTCGTTAGTTCAATTTGGAGCAGGATCTGGGGCATGCGCTCCTGACATGAGCCTATTGGATGCTGCTTATGAAACATTAAATAGAGCTACAGATCGTCTGGAAACCGATGGAAGCTATGGATTAACTTTGGGAATTTTTGATCGCAGCGTGCCGGGCGGGGTACGTTATGATTTATTTAAAGGCCCCAATACTTCACCTCCTTGAGATTTTTGACCCGCAGGTTATAAACTCTGCCCAGGGAGTATAAACATATGAAAATCACGCGCCGCGTTAAGGATATCCTCAGCCATTACGAGTCCGATAATCCGGGCACCAAGGCCAATCTGGCCCGCATCCTTGGCACAGGCCGTCTGGGCGGCACAGGAAAAATGATCATCCTGCCAGTCGATCAGGGTTTGGAACATGGCCCCGCACGGTCCTTCGCCAAAAATCCGGCGGCCTACGATCCGCACTATCACTGGCAGCTCGCGATTGATGCGGAATTGAATGCGTTTGCTTCTACGCTGGGAATGCTCGAGGCCGGCGCGGATACCTTCGCCGGACAAATCCCAACAATTTTGAAAGTGAATAGCTCCAATTCCATGTCGCGCATGAAAGAGGATGCCGACCAAGCTGTGACGGCGACCGTGGATGATGCGCTGCGCCTTGGCTGTGCGGCGATTGGCTTTACGGTTTATCCCGGTTCCGACAATGCATTTAATCAAATGGAAGAATTGCGCGAATTGTCCGCGGAAGCGAAACGCGCCGGACTGGCCGTGGTGGCATGGTCATACGCGCGCGGCGGGGACCTATCCAAATCGGGCGAGACGGCGCTGGACATTATTTCATATGCCGCGCATGTGGTGGCGTCATTGGGTGCGCATATCATCAAGGTGAAATTGCCGACGTCCGATCTGGAATCGGAGCCCGCGAAAAAAGTTTACGAAGAACAAAAAATCGCACGCGCCACTTTGACGGAGCGCATCAAGCATGTGGTGGAAGCTTGTTACGCGGGCCGCCGCCTGGTGGTCTTTTCGGGCGGCGAGGCGAAAGATTTGGACGGTTTGTATAACGAAGCGCGCGCCATCCGCGATGGCGGCGGCAATGGCTCCATCATCGGTCGCAACTGCTTCCAGCGCCCGCGCGATGAGGCCTTGGCGATGCTGAATAAAATGATTGAGATTTATAAGGGTAAAGACTAAAATTCCTTTATGATCCCCTTTAAAAAGATGAACGGTTTGGGCAATGACTTTGTCGTCATTGATGCGCGCGCCACGCCGTTTACGCTGAGTACCGCACAGATTATTGCCATCGCGGACCGCAAACGCGGTGTGGGGTTCGACCAGATGCTGGTGATGAAGCCGTCCAACAAAGCAGATTTTTTTATGGTGGTAATTAATGCGGACGGCACCACAGATACGGTTTGCGGCAATGGCACGCGTTGTGTCGCGCGTCTGTTTATGGATGAAACAGGGCGCAAGGATGCCGCTATCGATACTGTTGCGGGCGTTGTTTATGCGGAAAGCATTGGTGATCTGGTGCGCGTAAATATGGGCCAGCCGCGCACCGCCTGGCAGGATATGCCCATCGTTGAGCCGCGTGATGTTTTGAATGTTTCTTTTCCTGAGTTTACCGAATTGCCATCCGCCGTCGTTACCAGCATGGGTATTCCGCATACAGTCTTTTTTGTGCCAAATGCGGAGACGGTTGCAGTAGATTATTTCGGACCCAAATTAGAAACCCATCCATTGTTCCCGCAGCGCACCAATGTGGAATTTTGTCATTTAATCGGCGAAAATAAAATCCGCATGCGGGTGTGGGAGCGCGGCGCGGGCATTACCCAGGCTTGCGGTTCGGGTGCCTGCTGCGTGTTAGTGGCAGCAGTGCAGCGCGGCTTGGTGCAAGATCATGCGGAAATTGTCATGGACGGCGGCTCTTTGCACATTGAATGGCACAAAGGAGACAATTGCGTCTATATGACCGGTCCCACGCAGCTATCATTTTCTGGTATTTTAGAGCCAGGGTTGCTAGACGTTTAGGTGTGAAAGCCAATATTGACGTTATCACCTTTGGTTGCCGACTAAATGTGCATGAAAGCGAAGTCATGCGCGACCACGCTCGCGCGGCGGGCATGACGGATGCGGTGATTATTAATACCTGTGCCGTGACATCTGAGGCTGAACGCCAGGCGCGGCAAACCATCCGCCGCCTGGGCCGCGAACAACCTGAAAAAAAAATTATCGTCACGGGCTGTGCCGCGCAGATCAATTCAAAACAGTTTTCTGATATGCCAGAAGTTGCACGTGTGATCGGCAATGATTTGAAATTGAAAAAGGAAACCTGGACGCAACCGGATAATGCGCGGGTCATCGTAAACGATATTTTTTCCGTGCATGAAACAGCAGGTCATTTAGTAAAAGGTTTTGTGGGTCACACCCGTGCCTTTGTTCAGGTGCAAAACGGCTGCGATCACCGCTGTACCTTCTGCATTATCCCCTATGGTCGGGGTAATTCGCGGAGTGTGCCAGTTGAGGCGGTGATTGAGCAAGTGCGTGAATTGTCAGCGGCAGGATATCAGGAAGTTGTTTTCACTGGTGTTGATATCACGTCATACGGGTCGGATTTGCTGGGCGAACCCACACTCGGGCAAATGTTACGCCAAGTTATGACCGCTGTGCCGGAACTGCCGCGAGTGCGTTTGTCGTCATTGGATCCAGTTGAAATGGATGAAGACTTATGGTGGTTGCTCGCACACGAGCCGCGTTTTATGCCGCATTTGCATATCTCGCTTCAGGCAGGCGATGACATGATTTTAAAGCGCATGAAGCGACGTCATTTACGCCAGGACGTAGTTGAATTCTGCACCCGCGCGCGGCAACTGCGGCCAGATGTCGTATTCGGCGCGGACATCATTGCTGGCTTTCCCACCGAAACAGATGACATGTTTGAAAACACATTCCGATTAGTGGAGGAATGTAACCTGACCTTCCTGCATGTTTTTCCTTTCTCGCCACGGCCCGGCACGCCCGCCGCGCGCATGCCGATGGTGGATTCGGCGGTGCGTAAAGCGCGCGCAGCACAGTTACGTGTCGCTGGTCTACGGCAATTAGAAAATTTTTTGCAGTTGCAAATTGGAAAAACACAATCCGTTTTGGTAGAACAGGATGGCATGTCCGGTCACACACAGCATTTTGCGCAGATGAAATTTACTATTCCGCAGACGGCAGGTGCGATTGTTAAAACGAAAATAAATTCCGTTGAAAATGGAAAGTTATTGATTGCATAAAACCCAATTGTCATCCTGGGTCACAAGCTGCGCTAGTGCCAGTAGTGACAGTTAATATTTGAAAATCTCCAGAAAGAAGTTTTTCATCGATTGCCAGGAACGTTCATCCGCTTGCTTATTATAGGCAAGGCCGGGAATGTGATGGCTGTCGGCACCGGGATTGGTAAAGGCATGCTGTGCGCCACTGTAGATATTTACTTCCCAATTCGCATTGGCGGCACGCATTTCATCTTCGAACGCCTTAACTTGATCAGGGGGCACCATGGGGTCTTCGCCACCGGTTTCAACTAAGATTTTTGGTTTGATTTCCGTTGCTGCAGGGGCGGTGCCAACATCCAGACCGCCGTGGAAGCTAACCAAACCTGTCAGGTTTGCGCCACTACGCGCCAATTCAAGTGCTGCCGTGCCGCCAAAACAATAACCAATGGCTGCGATTTTATCCGCCTCCACAAGCGGATTTTTTTTCAAGGCTTCCAGCGCGGCTGCCATGCGCGCGCGTAATTCCGCGCGGTCTCCGCCTTTTAATGGTCCAGCCAATTTACCTGCTTCATCAGCGCTCTCAGTGATTTTGCCATCACCATATAAATCCGCCACCAGCGCCATATACCCCAATCTCGCCAGCATTTCGCCGCGTTTCTTGGTGTAATCTGTCACGCCCCACCATTCGGGTGCAACGATCACGCCCGGACGCTTGCCGGAAAATTTGGTGTCATAAATAATCCAGCTTTTCGCCGTAACGGTACCCGCCTGATAGGCGAGGGGCTCCATTTTAATGGCGGCCTCAGCCACAGTTGTGAAAGTCATGGCGGTCAACAATGCGAAAGTTGCGATAATGGATTTCATACGTGTCTCCCCAGTCCATTTACCGTATAGATGATGAGGTTGAATAAAGTGTCAATAGTGCGCCGGGACTTGTGGGAATGACTTTCGCACTTTAGATTTAGGCGTGATGTTTAATTTTCTGCAAAACAAAAAACCTGTTGAACCCGCCCAGGCATTAAAGCCCGAAGAAAAACAGGAAGCTGATAAGACCGGCTGGTTCACGCGTCTGCGTGTGGGACTGGAAAAATCGTCCGAGCAATTGGCGGGCGGCATTACGAAAATCTTTACAACGCGTAAATTAGATCAAACCGCCTTAGATGAATTAGAAGAGCTGTTAATTATGGCTGACTTGGGACCAGAATTGGCAGCACAGTTGACGCGGAATTTTGCTCAAGAAAAATTCGGTAAAGAAATAACGGATGAGGAAGTGCGTAGTGCACTGGCCGAGCAAATTGCCGCCATATTATTGCCGGTGGCGCGTCCGCTGGAAATTGATGCGGCAAAAAAGCCATTTGTGATTTTAGTGGTTGGCGTAAATGGTGCTGGTAAAACGACAACTATTGGCAAACTGGCCCAGCAATATCAGGCGGCTGGACATAAAGTAATGCTGGCAGCAGGGGATACGTTTCGTGCGGCAGCGATTGAGCAATTACAGGTATGGGGCGAACGGGCAGGCGTGCCGGTAGTGGCAAAGACACAGGGTGCAGACAGCGCCGCCGTCGCGCATGAAGCACTGGAGCAGGCTAAGGTGGCAGGGGTGAATATATTATTGATGGATACTGCCGGCCGTCTTCATAATAAATCAGATCTGATGGCAGAATTGCAGAAAATCATCCGCATTATTCGCCGCCAGGATGAAAGTGCGCCACATGCGGTGCTGCTGGTTTTAGATGCGACAACAGGGCAAAACGCGATCGTACAAACGAAAACGTTCAAGGATCTGGTTGATGTTTCTGGCCTGATTGTGACCAAGCTCGACGGTACAGCCAAAGCCGGTGTTGTTGTTGCCCTGGCGCGGCAATTTGGGTTGCCCATTCATGCGATTGGTGTTGGTGAAAAGGCGGAAGATCTGTCGGCCTTTGATGCCAAGCACTTTGCCAGATCTTTGCTTAATGCTTGTGCAAATGCCTATACAGTTTAGATGCTAAAAATGATAGAAATCGTAAGTTTCTTCAGCAAGGCGTAATTGTTTACGATGAATTTTATAATCCGGTAAAATTTTTTCAACAGCATGCCAAAATAATTTTGAATGGTCAAAATGCAAAATGTGGCACAGCTCATGTATAATAAGATAATCAATTAATTCCAATGGCAACATCACGGCGCGCCAACTGAACATGATCCGGCCATGTTTATCACAACTGCCCCAGCGTCTTTTGGGGTCGGCAAGTTTGATAGATTGAAATTTTAAATTCAATTGTGCGGCGTAAATGTCAGCACGTTCTGTAAAAATTTCAGCCGCCATGGTTTGGTACCAATTTTCAAGAATGCTTTTAATAATGATATTTTGTTTCTTGGGGGTAAGATTTGAAGGCACATATATAGAGAGGGTACGTTCAGCCAACTCGCAAAATCCACGATTTCGTAATAAAGGTGATGGTTCGACCTGAATTAAATAATCTTCGCCCATGAAACGGATAGTATTTTCTTTTGACTGATTTTTGGCTTGGTTAACCTCAACTCTTTTAAGTTTATCAATAATCCATGGGGTCTTACTAATTGCAAAATGTTGCAAATCAGCCATGCTTGTATGGTAAGGGGTTCTTAAAATTACTTCGCCATTTTTAAGAACAGTAATTGATAGCGAGCGCTTGCATTTCCGGCTGCGTTGCAGCGTTATTTCAACAGACCGGGCACTTGTATGAATTTGAATTCGTTCAGTGTTCATTTGGCCGCATATATAATGGATAGCTTGTTTGCCGGCTATATATTTCTCAAGCATTATCTGAAAATAATTTCGTGCGGGTCCGGAGAAAAATAGGCTAGAATATATTATGACATTTATGAATTCACATATCGCTGTAATTGGTGGCGGGCCATCAGGCCTGATGGCGGCCGAAGTTTTGGCAACCTCGGGATATAGCATAACGGTTTATGAACATAAGCCGTCTTTGGGGCGGAAGTTTTTAATGGCTGGACGGGGCGGATTAAACCTGACGCATAGTGAAGACATTGATAAATTTATAACGCGCTACGGTCTGGCATCGGATCGCTTGGCTCCTGTTATTGCCGCTTTTCCGCCTGCGGCATTGCGTGCGTGGTGTGAAGGTCTGGGGCAAGACGTTTTTGTGGGCACCAGTGGTCGGATCTTTCCAAAAGCATTCAAGGCATCGCCATTGTTGCGGGCATGGCTTGCGCGTCTGGAATCCTTGGGTGTTAATTTTGCCTTGGGCCAGCGCTGGCAGGGTTGGGATGAGAACGACAATCTAATTTTTACAGATGCAGATGATGTCCGAATGACAGTAAAACCAATGGCGACAGTGTTGGCGCTAGGCGGTGCGTCATGGCCGCGATTGGGATCCGATGGCAGTTGGGTTGGAATTCTTGCCGCGCAAGGGATTTCTATTTCGTCATTACGCCCGACAAATTGCGGCTTTGCCGTCGCATGGTCTGATATTTTCCGCATGCGTTATATTGGCCAACCGTTAAAATCGGTTGTGATAAATTTTGCGGGGATAAAAGTTCCGGGTGAAATCATGATGACTGAAAAGGGAGTTGAAGGTGGGCCAGTTTATGCCCTATCCGTTGCATTGCGGGATACGATTGCGAAACAAGGAAATGCAGTTTTGCACTTGGACTTACGTCCTAATCTCACGCTTGACAATTATATACAAAAACTGCGCGTGCCGCGCGGGGCGCTATCGTTCACGAATTATCTGCGAAAAGCTGGCGGTCTTTCCCCTGTGGCGATTGGTTTGCTCATGGAACGGTCAGACCGAAAAGATTTGTCTAACCTGCCGCCTGAAAAGCTTGCAGCGCTTATTAAAAATTTACCTATTCAATTGACGGCGCCCTTTGCCCTTGATCGCGCAATTTCAACGGCGGGTGGGATTGTTTTTGATGACTTAGACAAAAATTTTATGATTAAAAGTAAGCCTGGTGTTTTTGCTATCGGTGAAATGCTGGATTGGGAAGCGCCGACGGGCGGTTATCTTTTGCAGGCCTGTTTTGCAACGGCTGTTGCTGCCGCAGTTGGCATAAAATTATTTCTAAAGGTAAAGGAATGACCTGCTTTTATAAAACCATGAAATCACCTGTTGGTGAATTGAAGCTTGTCACAAGTGACAAGGGTCTGATCGCGATCCTTTGGGAAAATGATAATCCAAACCGTGTGCCACTTGAAACTGTTTCAGAAGATAATAATCATCCGGTATTGCTTGAAATTGAATGTCAGTTAAAAGATTATTTTGCTGGAAATCTGAAAGAATTTTCGATCAAACTTGATTTGAGGGGGACTGAATTTCAGCAAAAAGTTTGGAAGGCTTTGCTAACCATTCCATTTGGGAAGACGCGGAGTTACGGCCAGATTGCCCAACAAATCGGAATTCCCAAAGCTGTGCGTGCCGTGGGTTCCGCCAATGGGAAGAATCCGATTTCTATTGTTGTCCCGTGTCATCGTGTTATTGGATCAACAGGTAAATTGACTGGCTTTGCGGGCGGGCTTGCGGCTAAAAAGTATTTGCTGGCTCTGGAACAGAAGAGAAGTTCTTCCCTTTTCGTCCCATAATTAAAACGTGGAATGTATTAGTTTGTGTTGAGTGCGAGTGCTTTGACCAATTTTGTATCAACTTGCAGCAGGCTTTGAGAATTGCTGAATTGAAAATAACCATGGCCGCGCCGCCCGCGACAAAACACCCCGAGCATTCGCCAGCACGGCCGAAGCCCCAATCTGATCGAACGATGCTTCAATAACTCAAACACTTTCGCGGAATCGCAACGCGTTACGACAAAACCGCCGTCATGTTCAAAACAACCTTAACCCTCGGTGCAATCATCCTTTGGATCAGACTTTAAGGACATGACCTAGAAACCTTGGGAAATCTGCAACTGAATTCTCGGACCTTGTTTGCCTTCTCCGTAAATCGGCGCAGAAATCTCACGTGTCAGCGGCCATGCAAGCCCCAGATTTAGTGAAGTGCCAGTAGGAGCAGTGGCGCGTAGTCCTGCACCGACAGATGCGCCTGATTCTTGGCGCGATGAACCATTCTTGCTCCACACCGTTCCAATGTCATAAAATATGTAGGGAACAATCGTTGCAGGCTGCAAATAATAAATTCCGCCATAATCTAATTCCAGTGATCCGCTGACGCCATTATCGCCAGTTATTTCTGACGCATCGTAGGCACGTCCAAATGCCTGTCCACCATACCCAAATTGTTCCGATGAATAAAGCGGATCGGACGATAACTGGCTGGTGCCAGCCATGATTAAAGACCAGTTGTTCGTAATAGCTTGCTGGCGGATAAAAGAAAATTCAACCTTGCTAAAATTAGGCGTCGCATTCGGATTGGATAGGTTGGCATCGCCAGATTTGCTGGATTCAAGCACAGCCAAGCCATGGCTCAAGGTAAGGTTTAAGATATTATAACCTTGCCAATTATCCGTTACATCATAAACGGCATTGGCACGAAAAGTACGGACGTGATCGCGCGTTAACGGCGTATCCAGAATATCACTGCGTGTGTCTCTGCCATCAATCGTCGATTTGAGCAGCAGGTTTTCCTGCCGCTGGCGAATCCATTGCCAAGCCAAACTTGCCCCCAAATAGTTAGAGCGGCTTTTGATATCATCAGGTTCCAGCGTGTAACCCGGATGTGCCTTGGTAATGCTGCCCGTCATGTCAAATGTTAAATCAGGCGCGATAACGACGCTATGATTCAGCGTCGCATAATGCAGTTTATCAACAGGCAGGCTTGCAAGGCCTGATATCGTTGTTTGCTGAAGCGGCAAAAGGCTTTTGGAATAGGATGCGGAGACTTCATTCGGCCCTAGGTAACGGGAGCCAAAATTATCAAAACTAATTGTACCTTTTCCATTTTTGGAAGTAGGGACCAAGGTAAGTTTCACAATGCCTTCCGGTGCTTCTTCCAATGGGGAAAGCACGGCACGAAATGATAGGCCGGGTAAATCATTCAGGCGCAACAGAAAGCTTTCGAGCGTATCGGCCTTCAGCGGTGTTTGCGCCAAAAGACGTTTGATAAAACGCTGCACCACACTATTTTTACTGGTATCATTATTCAGTTCTACTTTACCGACAGCACCTTCAATAATTTTTATTGTAATAATGCCATCCTTGATGTGCTGCGGCGGAATATAGGCAAGGGAAAGAAAATAACCTGCATTCCGATAGCGTTGAGTGATCCCATCCGCGATGGCATATACGATATCAAGTGAGATTTCAGTATCAAGATATTTTGCATAAATCTCGCGCAACTCATTGGGATTAAATACTGTTGCGCCCTCTAGGTGAACTTCATGCAAGATAAAATGGACATTTTTCGCGCCTTCAGGGACTGGGGAAGTCGTCGCGCCGGAGGGAGCCGTAATTAGGCTGTCTCGACTATGATCAAAAATAGGCTCTTTTTTTTCTGGATTGATGCGCCCTGCGTCTGCTGGCCCTGGAATTGTCTGTGCATATAGGACTGTTGGTAATAGTACCAACAAAACAAGTAAGTGAAGGTGTTTAAAAATAGGAGGCACAGCCAAGGAAAATATTCTTGATTTTTTATACTGTCAAGATTGATCTACATTGTCCTAGCTTAATTTTAAAATAAATTAAAGCCATATGGCTATTTTCTGATCTATAAAATTATTGATTGGTAAACCGCTTTGGTGAACAAGATATGGAAGCAATTTAAACCCCGCACTGCCAATTTTACGTTCAAGGTAGATATCATGTTGAGCGAGATCCCAATCTATCAATTCAATAAGTTCGCCTAATTTTCCAAAGGGTGAAACGAAATGTTCAAAACATTGTTTATCCAGGGTGCTGAAGTTTCGTAAGCTTAAGTCAATGCCAGCATAAATTTTAAAGCTTCGCCTATCAAGGGCATTTTCTAGAACTTCGCCGACAGTCATGCCAAAGGCATATTTCATAAAAGATAGCTTTAAAAAGCTACTAATCGATAAAGTTTCAAGCGGATTGATTGTACAATTTGCCGGACAATAGTATTGTTCCCATTGAAGAAATTTATCTGCAAAAGTAAGAGCTTGAATCCCCGGTTGCAATCTCTTAAGTATGGTGGGAACTAAATTAATGGGGGGTTGCATGTCCAGTGAGTCCATTCAAGCTAAGGTGATTAATTTTAATCCAAATAGCAAGCGTCGTGCAAGAAAAAACATGATAAAAGATAAAGAAGTGGATGTCTTTGTTGCTGAGCAAATAAAAAAAAGACGCAAGCAATTAGGAATAAGCCAAATTAGTTTGGGCAATACGCTTGGGGTTAGTTTTCAGCAGGTTCAAAAATATGAAACAGCTGGGAACAGAGTCTCGGCTGGAACATTGCAGCTGATTGCTAAACGTTTGGATGTTCCTATTACATACTTTTTCCCTAGACAAGAATATTCGGAAGATTCTACTGCTAAAAAAGTAAAAGAAAGGCTGGAAGCTGCATTGCATGCCATAGAAGAGCTTAAGTCAGGGAATAAAGCAGAAATGAAACTTTTAGAGCAAGTAAAAAGCTGCCTTTTAAGTATCTCATTTTTAGAGTGATTAGCTCGCTGCTTTTTTTAGCTTTCGTTTGAGTTTTTTAACTTCCCTCTCTTCTTCGACACTAGTGGGAGGGTTTGTTTGGATATCACCTAACGTGGTAATAGCTACATCTACCAAGTACGCTGTTGTATGAACTCCGTTGTCACGCATATCTTCGGCAAGATACTCTAGACATTTCTTATATACCAAGAGATGTTGCAGACTCGGCTCCTCCAGCATCTTTATCCTGCCATTTTTTAACAAAATCATGCCGCTCTCCTTTGGATGTCTAAATAGTAGCTACTTATGAACTCCTTCAAATTAACAATTAAATCGGATTCAACCTTACTTTTAAGACGAACATTGCCCAATATTTCTTGATTAACGGTATAAATGAAGGCAACCGAATCCTCATTTGCTGTTTTCCCTACTGGTCCTAATGGCGTTGGATCCCAACCAGAACGTAGAAGTAGTTTTTCTATGCGTATGTCAGAAAGTGAGACATAATGACGCATGCCAATAGCAACGCCAAATTCCAGCATTGCTGCGACTAATTCACCTGTTATATTGAAAGGCTGTTTTTTATCTACATCTGCGGCAAATCGGCTAGTTTCATAGCAACTTTCCGATCTTGGTAGCTCCTTCTCGACAAAGTGAGGGAATGAATTGGCCAACAAGTATGGATAAGTGGTTTGAATTAGTCTCGTGCAAGCGCAAACTTCATGATCTTCAGGATCGATTTTAACAAGATAAACTGCATTATCCGTATCGTACTCATCAAATTCCATCCGACTAATACTTTCTCCTTTGAGCCAACCTAAACGCTCCTTAAAGATACGAAACCTTAAATTATGCATAGAAGCTAAGTAATACTTATCAGCTGGATTCCTTGAAGAAATTAGTCGATACACGCTCGCCTCCCGGTTGCAAGGGAAAGGAAAACATGCAACGTTATGTCGTGTTAGTTGCCTAACCAGGTTACTTGACAGGAGGTAAAAAATGGTGCAGCCAAATCAATCTTCTAATTTGATTGGTGAATTTATTGAGAAAATTCAGCTTGCTCAGGATATTGAAGATCTTAGCAAAGCATTTGATACTGTTATGCGAAAGTTTCATTTTGATAAATATGCTTATCAATTGGTCAAAAGTGAAAGTTATAAGAAGCCCGATCCCTTAATTTTAGCCTCTTATCCAGAAGAATGGGTTCGTTATTACCTGGGGCAATCCTACCACAAACTAGATCCTGTGATTATAGAGGGGCCAAAGAAGAGGTCTCCCTTCACCTGGAGCTCAATATGGGAAGGCATGGAGCTGAGTAAAAAGCAAAAAAATTTCTTTCAAGAGGCAGAAGAATTTTCTGTGGCAAATGGCTTGGGATTTCCCATCCCTGGCCCATATGGCTCTTTTGCCATGGTGACTATGGCAGCCGCCAATGATGATGCCAAAGGAGTGCAGCAAATATTTAATGAAAATCAACAAATTCTTCATATTCTATCACTCTACTATCACCAAGCGGTTTGTGAAATCATTTCCAGGAAAGAAAATGTCCGTTTGAGTGTCCCGCATGAGCCGTTGGCTCCCCGTGAGTTGGAAATTCTTAATTGGTGTGCCGCGCGTAAAACGAATTGGGAGATTGGAATGATCCTCAAGATTTCCGAGCATACTGTTCGCGAACATCTTAGAAGGGCTATTAAGAAACTTAGCGCTTCTTCAAAGCATGAAGCAGTGCTAAAATGTATAATGTCAGGCCTCATTAATCCATACTAGATAAACCATGCCAACTTCTCATTATGCAACCCAAGAGCTGATCTCCACCGGACAATTTTTGGCTGCCCGCGGCTGGGCACCTGCCACGGCAGGCAATTATTCCATGCATCTCGGCAATGGTGAAATTGCCGTCACCCAATCAGGTCGATGGAAAGGCGCCCTGACACCTGCCGATATTATGACCGTGGACTTAAATGGAAATCCTACCTCTGAGGGAAAGCCATCGGATGAAACATTGCTCCATACAACGATTTATAAATTATTCCCCAGCACGGGCGCCATCTTACATACACACTCCATCCCTTGCACAACGCTGACGCGACATTTTAAAAACAAAAGGGAGATGATATTTGAAGGCTATGAACTGCAAAAAGCTTATCCAGATATAAAGACACATGAAGGCCGTATATTTCTGCCAATTTTTGATAATGCGCAGGATATGATGCTACTTGCCGATCAAATTAGTCGAATTTATAGTAAAGCAAACAATGATATTGTCCCCGCATTTTTGCTACGCGGTCATGGCTTATACGGCTGGGCCAATGATATGAGTGGTGCAAAAAAGGTTGTGGAAGCGACAGAATTTATGCTTTCATGCGAACTAGAAACCTTAAAAATCGTGAGGTAAAATATGAGCCGCCTGAAAATCTTTACCGATACCAATCCCAATCAAGCATTGACTGACACCGAAAGTGTTGAGGAAATTGCAACCGAGCTGGACAAGATTAACGTGCGCTTCGAACGCTGGGCGACAGATATTAAGATTCCCCAAAAGTCAGACGATAACTTGGTATTACAGGCTTATGCGAAAGATATTGAACGGATCAAGCGGGATGGCGGTTATACGACAGTAGATATTTTGCGCGTGATGCCAAATTTTGAAAATAAAAAGGAAATTCGTGAGAAATTCCTTAACGAACATACGCACAGCGAAGATGAAGTAAGATTTTTTGTTGAAGGGGCTGGAATGTTTTATCTGCGCGTGGATGGAAAGGTTTATATGATCCTTTGCATGGCAGGCGATCTGATTTCTGTTCCCCATGGCGTTACCCATTGGTTCGATATGTCCGATAGCCCGTATATTACAGCGATCCGCTTTTTTGAAAATAAAGAGGGCTGGACACCCAATTTCACTGGCACTGATATTGCTCAGAAATTCCCAAAATATGAAAAGAACGAAGCAGCGTAAATGATCCGGGCCATTGTCACGGACATTGAAGGTACGACGAGCGACATTTCATTCGTCAAAAACATATTATTTCCGTATGCAAGGGCAGCTCTGCCAGAATTTGTGCACAAACATGCAAATGATCCAGATATCTTAACGATCTTAAATGATGCGCGCGCGTATGCAGCTGATATGAATTTAACGATCGAAGATCTCATCACGGTGATGACAAACTGGATTGATCAGGACCAAAAGATTACTTCTCTGAAAGATTTGCAGGGATATATTTGGCGCAAAGGTTATGAGGAGGGTGATCTTAAAGGGCATATCTATATGGATGCATTTGTAAAATTAAAAGAGTGGCATGCTACAAGGATCAAATTATATGTTTATTCTTCTGGATCCATCATGGCGCAAAAACTTTTATTTGGTTACTCTGATATGGGAGATATGGCATCATTATTTGATGGTTATTTCGATGCAACGACTGGTCCAAAACGCGAAAAGAATTCTTATCACAAAATTGCTTCCGCAATCGGATTTCCTGCCGATCAAATCCTATTTCTTTCAGATGTAATCGCAGAGTTAGATGCAGCGCGTGCGGCTGGAATGCAAACCATAGCGCTCAATCGCGATGGTATAATTACAGATAGTAACGGGCACTCCATTGTTACTGAGTTTACGAAAATTCAAATCGATGAGAAAACCGCATGACTGCAACATTAAAACTGGTTGAATCGTCCAGCTACCATGCCTTGGATGTTGCCAACGCAGTCGAATATCTCGCACGCTTACCAAACATACAGGAAAAGTTAGGCGGTAATCCTAGAGATTGGGCTGTTAAAGAAGTTGGCGACGGAAATCTAAATCTCGTTTTTATTATAGAGGGTTTGCAAGGCAGCATTATTGCCAAACAGGCGCTTCCCTATGTGCGTATGGTTGGGGACAGTTGGCCTTTACCATTATACCGGGCGCATTACGAACAAATGGCTTTAAGCGAACAGTTCCAATTTGTCCCGCAGCGTGTTCCAAGCGTCTATTATTATGATGAGCCAATGGCGCTGATAGTGATGGAATACCTCGCGCCTCATACTATTTTGCGAAAAGAGTTAATCGCTGGAAACTACTTTCCTCAAATGGCAATGCATATGGGAGAATTTTTAGCTTCCACACTATTTCATACTTCGGATCTAAATTTGTCGGCTGAAGCAAAACGTCAGAAAATGACTCCTTACTTAGGCAACATTGCGATGTGCAAAATTACTGAGGATTTGATTTTTGATGAGCCCTATTTTGCGGCCCCCATGAATCGGTATACGACGCCATACCTAGATGATATTGTGATGGCGTTTCAGGGGGATACCGCTTTGAAACTTGCGGTACAGGAAATGAAATGGCGTTTTTTGAACGCGCCCGAAGCCTTATGCCACGGCGATTTGCACACGGGTTCAATTATGGTCACAAATATGGATACGCGTGTGATCGATCCTGAATTTGCCTTTTATGGGCCTATTGGATTTGATGTCGGTATGTTATTGGCTAATTTCCTCATGGCTTATTATGCCCAGGACGGTCACGCAGAAATTCCACATGAACGAGATGATTATAAAAATTGGATCTTAGATATGATAACTGAAACTTATGGGCATTTTATTGCGCGCTTTACGCAGCTATGGCAAAGCCGCGCAGGCGAAGCTTATCAAGCTAGGGTGATGAGCACTGCGGAGGCTGATAGTATGTTGCAATCCCGGTTAAAGCAGATTTGGCAAGATGTTCTTGGGTTTTGCGGGGTAGAGATCATCCGCCGCATTTTGGGCCTCGCCCATGTTGCAGATTTTGAAGCAATCAAGAATCCTGGACTGCGAGCAAACTGCGAACGCAAAGCCTTATTACTGGGACGGGAAATGCTCATCAACCGTCCGCGCTTCCAGTGCTACAGCGATTTGCATGGCGTGATCACGGCATGAAAATTGGGAATACCTATTACCGTTCGGTAACTGTAACCGATAATGGCCGTGGTATCCGCATAATTGATCAGCGGAAGTTACCATGGGAACTCTATTTTATTGACTTAAATTCCATGCAGGAGGTTGCCACAGCCATTCGGGACATGTGGGTGCGCGGCGCTCCCTTAATTGGTGCAGTCGGTGCCTATGGATTGGCTTTGGCATTGGTGGAAGATGCCTCAGATCAAAATCTTTATAATGCTCATCAAGCTTTATTTGAGACACGCCCCACTGCGATTAACCTTAAATGGGCCTTGGATAATTTGCGGGCTGAAGTGCAATCGTTACCTTTAAATCAGCGCGCAGCCAAAGCTTTACAGAAAGCCACAGCCATAGCGGATGAGGATGTTGATTTGAACCGTGCGATTGGCCAACATGGCTTAACAATCATACAAGCTTTGCATAATCAAAACCCAAGTCGTCCCGTGCAGATTATGACACATTGCAATACGGGCTGGCTGGCAACAGTCGATATTGGCACGGCTTTGGGAATAGTTTACACGGCTCATGATGCGGGTATTCCCGTGCATGTGTGGGTAAGTGAAACTCGGCCGCGTAACCAGGGATCGCTTCTTACGGCTTGGGAGCTTACACAACACGGCGTTTCACATACCGTTATAGCGGATAATACCGCAGGACTTTTAATGCAGCGCGGCGATATAGATATTTGTCTTGTCGGAGCGGACCGCGTCACATGTAATGGCGATGTCTGCAATAAGGTTGGTACTTATTTAAAAGCATTAGCCGCAAAGGCACACAACGTGCCGTTCTACGTTGCCCTACCCTATACGACGATTGATAAGACCCTTAAGAGCGGCAAGGAAATTCCTATTGAGGAAAGATCAGCCGAAGAGATTACGTATTTTAGGGGTACTGATGACAGTGGCCAACTTACACGCGTCTGCATGACCCATTCAGATGCCTGGAATCCAGCGTTTGATATTACACCTGCTTATCTCATAACAGGCTATATTACTGAACAAGGTATATCAAAGCAAATTTAGATAGTTTCCAATTTTAAGATATCTCTGACAAGAAAATCAGGGCAAATTTAAATTTTATCTTTTAATGATATTGTCTTCCAAACAATGCGCCACCTTAAAATAAGGGGAAGTGTCTGCTCTTTCGGAAAGAAGCCACGTATCGCGATTTCAGCTAATAGGGCAGAATCAGTCGCAGAAAATATGACAAGAGAGCCTAACTCTTGAGGCAATTTTCCAAGATCGGATTCTGCTAAAGCAGACTTAGCCTATAGGCCTTTAGCCGTCTGTAATTTTACATGGTTTGGCCGCAGTCTTAGCGTGGCGGCATTTAAGATCTGTAAGTTTCATTGGGGGCGGCTCCTGAATAATAACATCCCCTCTGACCGGCTTTGGTTAGATAGTTATGGACTGGTAAATAATCCGCTGCATAGTGCTCACAGTGTGAGTAATCATATTCGCAAACAGATCCAAATCAATCCAATAAATTTTGTCACCGCACCAAGCGATACCGTGTGCCGCGCCCTTCGCCGAGGCGTTCCAGTTTATTCATGTCGCTGAGTTTCTTGATGATGGCCTCAACCGTGCGCACCGGGAAGCCGGTGGCTTCAACCGCCATGCGCGGGCTGAATAGGCCATCCGGCAGCGCATTCGCCCATTGCCATAAGGCGAGTTGTTTTTCCGACAGCAGCAATTCGGTTTGATCTGCCTCCAACAGCTGCAAGGCTTTGGCTGCCTGACCGCGAAACACTTCAAAAATAAACGACAGCCACGGCGTAATATCCTCCGCCTCGGTTTTCCAAGTCCGCTGCGTGCGGTTCAACGCTAGGTAATAATCTGTTTGAGCATCCTCAATAATTTTTTCATGAGACGCTACTGTGGTAAAGGCATAACCGTGTTGCAGCAGCATCAAATTGGTCAGTACGCGACTGGTTCGTCCATTACCGTCCTGAAACGGGTGGATCGCCAGATATTCAAAGATGAAATTTGCGGTCAGGATCAACGGATGTTTGAATTTCTCCGCCACCGCCCAGACATACCATTCACACAGTTCGCGCATTTCCAATGGCGTTAAGTATGGCGGTGTAGGATCAAAAATTATGCCGATCACATTACCATCAGGTTCTTTAGCTTCCACGCGGTTCGCACCGAATTTATATTGCCCTAGATATACTTGGTCTTTATCGCTATGGCTCAGCATGTCGCGGTGGAGTTGCAGAATGGTGGATTCCCGCACAGGCATATTTGCGTAATTTTCAAATACAGATTGCAGGATTTCCAGATAGCCTATAACCTCCTGCTCATCGCGCGATTTCAATTTCCGGATACGCATGTTTTTGTACAGCGCTTGCACTTCTTCATCGGTGAGTTTATTGCCTTCAATCCGGTTCGACGCGCCAGTGGAGGTTACCAGCACGCTTTGCATCAGGCGTTCAATCATCTGCGGCATTAGGCGGTTGGTCAGCCGCCAGCTGTTCTTGACCGTGTCAACCTCAGCGATTGCGGCATAAACGCGCTCACTGGCTTCTGCGGGCAGCGCCAAACGGCGGCTTAGGCGATGTTCTAGCCAATCCATGAAAACTCCATATAGTCCTATGTGGTATTATGTGGGATAATGTGGGTAAATACAAGCTCAAAATCACCCATTTCATTTTATATTGTTCCCTTTATGTTCTTTTATGATTAAAACCCAAGCAATGCCGGATACTTTAGCCAATAACCACGCCAGCCCTGCGTTGGTGCGAGACCCACCCTTTGCGCCGGGGCCGCTGCGCTGGCTGTTCGTAGATATGAACAGCTTCTTCGCCAGCGTTGAGCAATACGACAATCCCAAATGGCGCGGTAAGCCAATGATCGTTGTGCCAATGCTGACGGATGCAACCTGTGCAATTGCCGTTAGTTATGAGGCTAAGGCATACGGTATTAAAACTGGTACGCCCGTGTGGGACGCCAAAAAGATGTGCGCTGGCCTAATTATAGTCATGGCACGTCATCAGAGGTATGTCGAAATTCATGAAAAGATTGCCGATGTGATCGAACATATTTTGCCTGTTTCCGTGCGCTGCTCAATCGATGAATTTGCCTGCCAGCTCCTGAATAACGAAAACTCTCCATCAAGGGCAAAAGAGTTGGCCTTATTTATCAAACAAGAATTAAAGCATGAATTTGATGATAGTTTACATGCGTCTATTGGCATTGCCCCTAATCGGTGGCTGGCCAAGGTTGCTAGTGATATGCAAAAGCCTAATGGTCTTACTATTCTTGAAGCCAAAGACCTTCCTGGCTCTTTATCAAAATTATCTTTAAGAGGCTTAAACGGCATCGGTGAGAATATGGCCCTGCGACTGCAATTGGCGGGCATCCATACGCCTGAGCAGATATACCATGCGGCGCCCAAGTTTCTTCGTAAGGTATGGAAAAGTGTCGAAGGTGAACGTTATTGGTGCCGCATCCGTGGTTATCCAATGCCAGAGATATCTGAAGAGCCTAGACGTAGCATGATTGGCCATAGTCGCGTTCTAGAGCCTAGCTTAAGGTCACCACAATTAGCCAGGTTGGTAGCACGACGCTTGCTTTGTAAGGCCGCCACACGCCTGCGCCGTTATGAAACCACAGCAGCAAGCATATCGTTATCGGTGCGTGATCCGCGCCGTGGCCGCTGGGATGGTGCGCGTTCCACTACACGGAGCGATGATAGCTTCTTATTTTTGCAGGAACTGCAAGTTTTATGGGGGCAAATGCTCACCGAGCTACGTCCGATGGAAATTAAAAAAATCAGCGTGGCGTTTACAGGCCTCAATAACATTCAGGCAATTGGCGATCTTTATGCTAAACCAGAACAAGCCCGTCATGCCAGCGCATTAGTATCTATTGATGCTCTAAACAGTAAATGGGGAAAGGATACAGTCACTATAGGCTTTTTACCCTCTGACAAAATTGAGACTAAAATTGCCTTTGCGCGTATTCCTGAATTAGAAGAATTTTGGGAATAAACACCTAAGTCATTGAAATAATTGGCGTCCCCTATGGGCTGACCTGCGGTTGAGTAACTAACTGTATCTACTGCAGAATAAGGCATTTTGCAAGCTTTCAGCTCTTAAATAATTATACCGGAGGAACCGGCTTTGAATAGATAGCTCTGGATTGGTATTTAATCCGTTGCACATCGCCGTTAATATGTTGTCATATTCCAACATCTATTCCTGCAGGTTGAACTGTATTAGCAGAAGGACGAAAGGCATTTCTTGGAAGAGTCACAGTCTGAATATTACCATGAGCTTCTACATATAAACAAATACTTCCTCTTGTTGAGCTGCGTGGTTCCACCGCAAATCTAATATCCACATTTCTTATAGAAAAAAACTGTGAAACAAATCTTTCTTGATCTAAGTAATTGGGAGAAAACAGAAGTTCTTGATTCCCATTATGATGGTTGCCAAGCTGCAAGTCTCCTCGTTCTAATTCCGACAAGACTCTTAATACACGGCCGATAACAATTACTTGTCTTGCCAAAGAAATCCCTCGATTTGAATTGAGCGCTTCTTTATAGCCTGATGCTGGGATATCTCCTCGACCGTATGTTCTCTCAAGATGCTGGCTTATAGAAGCCTTAGAGATTCCATAAATATCTATATAGCCTTTTGCATTATTGAGATGAGGGCGAATTCTATCTTCTGTTTGAAGCACGCTATTATTTTCGATTGGAATAAAAGCCTCTAAGTTTTGACTGGCACATTTTGAAGGGTCAACTAATAAAGAAATATCTCTAATATTAAGGGGTTTTGCGCCAATAACGATCCGTTTCAGTTCTGCATGAATTTCTCGCAATCCCAATAACTGAGCTTGACGTAGCGTATCAGGATCATCTCCCTCAAATCCTAACAATCTTTGGGCAAGATCAATGATGGCAGGATCGAATAATGTTGGATGGCTTGCAATATTTTGGACAACTCCGGAAACTCTATCTATATCCTCCATCTCAATGATGGCTCCAAGGCCATTTAAAACTGGCAGTAATTGTTTTTGTAAATTATTAAGGGCAGCAAGACGATCCTGTTCTGTATGAGGAATACCATTAGCCATATTTACCACGCGGCTAATCCCATTTATTTCAACATAAATTAAATCCCTTCCGTAGAAATCAGGTGAAACATTGCACGTATTTCCAACAATTGATATTTGATGCGGCTTTTCCAGAGGAAAAGTCTGATTTGTTGGATTGCAAACGATTTCTTTTATGTTGTGCCCATGATCTTGAACTCTTAGCTTCCCGATCTGAATGTCATGGATAATATGAAGAATTTTTCGAACTTCGCTCGCCGCCACATCTGTATGTGTAGCTGTTGGCTGAAGAATTTCCTCTACTCTTGAAACTGGCAAGGCTTTGCGGCCAAAATAATCCTCCATAAATGCCGCTACAGCAGTGACAGTAATTCCCAATCCTTCCATTACTTCACGACAATATAAAATATCTTCTTGAGTGCGTTCTGCCCTTGATATGTATTGCCGTGCTGAATAGCGTCTTTTGGAATTACGATCTGCTGCATCCTTAAGAGCAGTACGCAAGCCAGCAGAATTTGATTCTTCAGCTAATTTGCGAAGATCTGCATCAATTCCTTTAAAAAGACGTTCAATCTCTTGTAATTTAGAGATATTATCTCTTTGTTCGGACTCTAAATCACAAGGTACGTCAGCATCGCCATAAGGATTTAATATTCGACCAGCAATATCTAATACGCCGTAATTCAGTAAGCCATGCGCATGAGGGGATAGCCTTGTCAGAACTGTTCCTACAATCGGCCCTAGGCCTTGGCTTCCGTGCAATTCATCAAGAACACAGCCAATTTGTTCCCTAAGTGCGTCGATGGACAAATTCAAAGCATCTACCTGTTCTTGACGCTTACGTTGGATTTCCGCGTCTTTATAGGATACGTTAATAAATTCGACCGCTTCATCCACAATTGAAAAAAAGTCATCCAAAGTAATATGGTGATTAGCTGCAAGAGGCACATCCAATATATGAAGCCAAGGCTCCAATATGTTTTCCAATGCCTGAAAATTTGGGGCTAGCAATGTTGTTGTAATGTGCGGCAATCTAGAAAGTCTGCGAGATGCATTATAAATGTCTTGCATTCTATCGCATGCATTGCCTAGTGCATCTGCATGCAAATAGGGGAACAATCTAATTGAAGTCTCCAGCATTTCAGCAGCCAACTGTAAATATTCTTGCGTGCTTAAGGCTTCATTGTCTAAAGCACGGATTAAATATGGAGGTTCTGGCAATCGAACATTCAGGAAGTTTATCCCTAATCTAACAGTATCCGATCTCCCTAACAAAGATAGCAATGTCATTCTTTGATGAGACGATATACTTTCCCCGATGGGAACTTCCACAGGAACCAATGCGTGAGTGGGCGGTAAGGTTGTGTTCATATTCCACGGATGATTTGGTAATATAAACCGCCTATTGTCCTCCCGCGTTACAACCAAATCCTGACGATTGGGCGTCAGGGATATTTTTTGCCAAACCCCCTTAAGAATAAGCCCCAATGTGCGCCTACGATCTTCTTCAGAAATTGTTAAAACTCTTATGGTCATTTCAGAGGCAGATATGAGACACAAGCTATCTGCAAATACGTACCCTAAGACTCTCGTTTCTTCTTTGCCTACATCATCCAAAGAAGCCATAATCCCATGATTTCGGTTCATAATTTTTTCTAAATTTATCGCTGATATGCCAAACGCATCCACAATTCTTTTCACTTGGACTGAGTCCATAGCTTGTGAACGGTCCGTACTCTTTTCGGTACCGCTTGCAAGAAACCTTGCCACCTCATCTAATTCAAAAACTGTACCTTCCCAATTAATCAGATCGCCATGACCTAAAACCTCCAGTGTTTTTGTATAAACTTCAGGAATATCTGTGTGCAACATCCAATGAACATTGTCACTTTCAGCGCTTTTATGACCTCGAAGGGCTAAACGATTTGACCAAAGATGTTGCAGAATATCTGTAGCACGCTGCAGTTCGGCAACGGAAATTTTAGAGTCAATTACCTTGGCGAGATTGATGGGTTTCTCTTTCCTTGGACTTCCATCTCTGTGATTATGAGTGCTTGTAATAGCTGGAGATTTAGATTCCAATGCCATCCAATCAAGGTTAACTGGCAAACCGAGCAAGGTATTAATCGCATTAATCTGTTCGGCTTCATTTTGATTGCTTCCCAGAGCTTCTGCTATAGCAGTTCTGTGAGTCTCTAATAAATTTACCTTTAATGCCCATACATACCAAAATGCTCCATTTGGCAATAAAGGCACTTTATACTGGTCTAAAAAGGCCCTTCTGGTTGGATCAACTGTTAAGTTCAATTGGTTTGTAAGACTGCCACTTTCGGTAGGCAGCAGATCAGAGGTAATAAGGATAGGAATTATATGTTCTGGACGGAACTTATAACCAGGGCTGATTAAATGTCGAAACCATTGTTCATTCACGCGCCCATATAAGGGGTTAGAGTTAGACTTCCAAACAGCGTCAGCATTTCCCCATAATTTTTGTCCATTATCTTGAATCATTAAAACTAAATCGTCGATGGTTATTTTATTAGTGACATAAGCTGCCATCAGATTTTGGTAGACTTGCTGTTCTTGCGCTATTGGATTGATACCTGTCTCCACAAGTCCATATCCCTCACCTTGAATAAGTCGAAGACCAAGATCGTCAGAAAGCGAGCGAAAACCAGCTGTGGCTAGGGGATTATATAATTGTCGTGCGCGCTCACTTAATCCGTCAGATAATGCATCATCTATGGGGTTCAACAAACTTTGGCCTTCAATACTAAATAAGCTTTTTCTTTTAGGTGGTAACATTTGAATTCTCCTAATATCTTAATTAAATGAATGTGAGTATCATTCTTCCTTCATAAGCGCTCAATGTTAATGCCAATAAACTTGACGTCTTACGGAAAGCCAAGAAAAAGTTACATTATTAAGCTCTTTAACAGAACATCTTTTACCATAAACGTTTATTGCGGAACAAGAAAAATCATTTAATTATCCATACACACCTATAAGTAGAAAGAATCGCAAAAGAAATTTGACGGCGTTTGGTAATATTTTATCGTAAGACTTAACTTTGTTTTTGGACGTATATGGATGGCTCTGGTCATACATAAACATGTCCCTAAATATATCCCCGAGGAATATTTTACTATTTCGGATTCGAACGGGTGTTGCATTTTGCATACTTGAACATAGTACAGGTTTTTCGGCCCCTGCAATGTGCAAAATTTGCACGTGACGCCGGGGCAGGTGTCTTGGGCCAATAAGCCCAGAAGCACCATGATCCTAGCGTAATAGCACTTATGGACATATTGTATGTCAGCAACGAACCTAAAAAAACTGCTTGCAATAAAGTATCCAATCGGATACAATGGGATATGAATACGTTCATTCAATCCTCTAATTTTAGCAGCTGGCTGGCGGCCCTGTCAGACCAGAAAGCAAAAGCCAGGGTGTTGGCGCGGATTCAGAGTGCGGCATTCGGAAATTTTGGTGATTGTGAACCTGTCGGGGAAGGCGTTTCCGAAATGCGTATTCATGTCGGGGCCGGATACCGGGTTTATTTCGTGCGAACGGGATCAACGGTCTATGTTTTACTGGCTGGGGGCGACAAGTCATCGCAAAAGAAAGACATTGCACGAGCGAAAAAGATGGCCCAGGAACTGAAGGAGATAAAACGATGAAAACAACATACACAACATTTGATGCAGCAGCCTATCTTGATAATGATGAGTTGGTTGCTGAGTATCTTTCAGCCGCCGCTGAAGACTCAAACCCTGATGTTTTTGTTGCTGCGCTCGGCAATGTTGCAAAGGCACGCGGCATGGCCCAGATTGCCAAAGACGCAGGTCTTGGCCGTGAGAGCCTTTATAAAGCCCTTAGCATGGGTTCGCACCCACGTTTTGAAACCATTAACTCCGTCCTTCATGCCATGGGCGTGAAGTTTGCGGTTGTGGCAAGCGCCTAAGCTGTGGATGTTTGTTCGCAATTATCTCCTAGCAGTTATGATATTAGAAACCAGTGCAGCCTTATCTTCCGTTGTTGCTAGACAGCTTAAGCCAAACTCAACTGCCTCTTCGGCGCTATCTTTGAGTGTAAGTCCAAGCACCTTATGAGCATCTGCTTTGGTCGCCGCAGGGGCAATATGGTAGGCTTCTATCAACCCTTCGGCTGCTTCTTCAACTCTATTAAGCCTTAAAAGACACGCAGCAATGTTTGCTTTTATTCTGTAGCGAATTCTTAATTTTGTTCCCTCAGGGAGATTATCTTGTAGTTTCTCAAGCAACTGCTTCGAGGTTATTGGCTTATTTTCCAATAACAAATCGCGATATTGATCTATTTGCTGGTCTAAATGAGAGGTAAACGTTGAGGTATCAAGCGACATCTCAATGGCGGATGACTTTGATATAAGAACCTCTAATTGACTCACCATGCCGTGTAATTGGTTCGTATGTTCATGACTTTCTTCTAAAATCTTCCCCTGTCCGATTAAGACTTTGTCTATAAAAGGGCTGGAACCTGGTGCAAAGGCCTTTAGTGAAGCCTCATATTTAATAATGTGTGTGCAAAGAGTATGCCACCCCCAAACCTGCACCTCAAAGTCTCTCCCCTTGCGGGCCTGCTCGTCTGTGAAGATTCTGGCTTGCTCATCCAATGAGGCATTATCTTCAGCCTTTGTTACAATTATATACTCCTTTAAATCAGGCTTAAAATTTAATGCCTGCGTGGCCTCATCTCTAACGGTGCCAATAGGCTTGTTTTTCTGTGTGCATTTGCATTGGATACCTACCCAATGATCAAGCCCTTTATTTTTGCGTCTGCCATATAAATCTACCCCCTGTTGAGAGTTACCACGTTTGCCATTTTCTTTAACATTGGGGTTGCCCAATATGCATTCGAATAAAGTTTTTGATTGGCTCTGAAATACGTTTTCATCCGTAGTTTTAGAAATTTGAGTGGATGAGAGCATCGTCATTTTAATTACTAGTCGCTCTTATTTTGTCTAAATAATTTGCCCAATCCTGCATCATTATTTTGCGATCGTCTAAAAACTTTGACCGATCGTAGGCTTTGTCAACTTGATTGCCGGGGGCATGGGCAAGCTGACGATCAATTACTTCATGACGGTAGCCAAGTTTTTCTTTAATTGTGGACATTGCTAGCGCACGGAATCCATGTCCGGTATGAATGCCGCGATAGCCCATACGGTCTAGGGCCATGAGAATAGTATTGTTACTCATGTGCAACCTTGGGTTAGTCACACTTGGCAAAATGTATTCTCGGTGACCGTTCATCTTTTTCAATTCTTTCAGAATTTCTAGTGTACGGCTAGATAGCGGTACTAAATGCTCTTTTCGCATTTTCATGCGCTCCGCAGGAATGATCCAAACTGCTTCTTTCAAGTCAAATTCTGTCCATTTTGCTTTGATTAACTCGCTGGTGCGAACGAATGTCAGCATAATTAGTTCGACCGCCATGCGGGTTTGATTTAATAACCGTGCTTCATTCCGCTCTAGTTTTCGAATAAATTCAGGTAGGTCTTTGGCTTCCATAGCTGCATAGTTGGTACGCTTCATGGGTTTTAAGGCTCCATTTCGCAAATCTACCGAAATGTCACGTTCCAAGCGGCCAGTAACGATGGCATAACGGAATATCTGGCTCGCAAACTGCAATGTCCGGCGCGCTACTTCATAAGCGCCTCTATTTTCAATTTGACGTAGTGCATCCAATAAAATTGGCGCTATGATTTCTTTAATGGGTGTTTTGCCTAAAGTTAGAAAAATATCTTGTTCTAATCGCCGTATAACGGTAGTGGCGTGATTTTCACTCCATTTATCTATATTATGTGCATGCCATTCACGGGCAATTACTTCAAAGGTATTAGCAGCGTCCAGACGGGCATTACGAATAGCCTGTTCGCGCAATTTCATAGGGTCGGCTTTTTGCGATACCTGCTTGTGGGCTTTTGCGTGGGCTTCGCGAGCTTCAGCTAAAGAGATTTCAGGATATATGCCAAACGAAAGAAGTTTCTCTTTGCCGTCTACACGATATTTATAACGCCAATAGCCGGAGCCGTTAGGTTGTGCGTGTAGGTAAAGACCTTTGCCATCAGGCTTTTTTATTGCCTTACCAAGGCGAGAGGCCTCTTTCAGGGCAACATCACAGGCGACTTTGCTAAGTGGCATCTGGGGGGTATCTCCAGTTCGACTTGGGGCGCATACCCCCCAGATGCCCTCAAACCACTTGGATTTAGAAAATTTTCATCGGACGCAACTGAACATAATATGCCATAAAACACTGGAAATTACTAGTGTTTTTGGACATTATCGGATTTTGTCGGATGATAAACTGGCGTCCCCTACGGGATTCGAACCCGTGTCGCCTCCGTGAAAGGGAGGTGTCCTGGGCCTCTAGACGAAGGGGACGGACGAGCAGCGTTAAAACGCCGACAGAGCGTGCTTATAGGGGATTTTTGCTTTCCATGGCAAGGGGAATTTTACTAACGGGGAATCCCAAACTGCTTAAAACTTCTGTGACAACATTAACAGACCAGCTTAGTTTGTGCCCGGCTCAATCTTGAAGCCACTGATTGAGCCAGGCCGCTGTGTTAGTACCTTGGAACAACACAGCGGCCAATAGTTTCTTGCCCCCTGGCAGTAATCAGGCTTGTATGGGGTCGAGGTTTCACACTGTGTTCGCCCTCGGGCCTTCGCTGGGGAAGCTCCAACTTTTTGACCGCGTGGCCCTAGGGGTAAGGCCGATAAGTTGATGGCGCAAAACCTGTCTCGTTGATGTAGATCAGATTTTCATACCATGGTTGAGCGCAAAAAGATGATGGAGGACTATGCGGATTATTTCGATTCTCTTGCTGCTGATGCAGCTACCAGCCATCATTCGAAAGTGGCTTAAGGATATTTGTTCACGCTTTAAAAGCTATCTCTTTTCAAACAATCATTCTAATTTAATTTATGACTAAGGGCTGATTTAGATTAGCGGGTGCTATGTCAGGACTGTTTTGACTGTCTTTTGGCGCAGTTGCAGGACTAATATTTTTTTTTAATATCAGCGGCGCTGGATGATTGCCACCATGGGGACTACTTCCGTCCATTACAACCGTGCCGCCGGTGTTATTCCATGTTTCTCCCAGCGCGCGGTAAAGCAACACCAGATTTTCCGCAACCGCCGCATCGGAAATCGCTAACTGCGTATCGGCATTCAGCTTGTCACGTTCCGCTACCAATAAATCCAACTGTGTTGCCGTCCCAACTTTATATTGCGCCATTGCGATTTCAGCGGCCTTGTCAAAGGCTTCGGCTTCCTGGCGCAGCGTATTCCGCCGCTGAATTTCCGTCAGATAAGCCGAAATGGCATTATCCGTATCCTCGAGCGCTTTAAACACCGTCTGCCGGTAAGTATAAAAGGCTTCATTCTGTTTGGCGTCAGCCAAATTTACCTGCGCGCGGATCGCGCCAAAATCAATCAAAGGCAAAACGCCATTGATGGCGGCGCTCCATAATTCCCCGCCCATGTTATAAAAGTTATCATGCTGACGCCCCCAAAATCCTTGTAGAGAAATCTTTGGAAAATATTGTGCAAAAGCAATATTTCGCAAGGCGGCAGATTCCGCCAAACGTCGCTCTGCCCCGCGCACATCCGGGCGGCGCGCAATCACTTCAAGCGGCATTGCCACGACTGCCGTTGCCGAAAGATTGGGAACAGGTTTTTCCATCACCAGCATGGGTCGCAAAACTTGTGGCGCGTTGCCGGTTAAGACCGCCAGATGATTAATAGCGGCATCCATATTTTTTTGTAAAGTTGGCAAGCCTGCCGCTGTGTCCTGAACCTGGGCCTGCGCGCGCGTCAGTTCAAAATCGCTGATCGCGCCTAATTCACGCTGCGCTGTGGTTACCGTCAGGGTATAATTCTGCATCTGTAAATTTTGCTGTGTAATTGCATATTGGCGTTGGACACTGCGCAGTTGAATGTAACTGCGCGCGATTTCAGTTTGCACGGATAATTCCGTTGCCGCGCGGTCCTGTTCTGCCGCCGCGATTTCCGCGCGCGCTGCCATGACGCGGTTTTTATTGCCGCCAGCCAAATCCAAGTCCCATGTGCCGGAAAATCCAACTTGATTGGAAGTGTCTAATTGATAGGGGACGGGAGGGGGCACGGTTTGACGCGTAAAGGTTGTAGTGCCATTTATTTGCGGCGCCAGGGCAGCCAGGGTCGCATTCCGATCTGCCCGTGCTTGCGCAATGCGCGTATTGGCGATCATCAGATCATCGTTGTTTTGCTCCGCCAATTGTAACAAGGCGGCGAGTTCCGGATCCTGAAAATCCGCCCAATGTGCACCGGGTTTTTCCGGCGCGGTTTGCGTGCCAAATTTAATGGCACTTGCTGTTACGGCGTCCGCATGTGCCGCGCCGTTCCAGCCATCTTGCCAACCGTTCAGGAAATTCAACTTCGGCGGCGTGTAAGTCCGGCCCACGCAAGCGGTTAATAATAGGCACAGGGACATAATGCCAAGTCCAATAAACCGATGCGTAAAATGCTGACACGCTTTAAATCCGGTGCGGTGTGCTGGAAAAACAAGGAAGCAAGTTGAGAGCATCGCGGGCCCGGGTGAGCAGGAATGAACTCTAACAGCATAGGACAAAAGGACAAAGTAAATATTTCAAAGTCAAATAAATATTCTTGTTGCAATTCCCGCACAAGTTGTGATTAGGTATTCTTGTTTAACGCGCACGTACTATCAGGGGAGCCATCTATGGCTGTTTCGCGTTATTTTGATGATCAAGTCCACGGCATGCCCAGCCGTCCTAGCCGCACCTTCGGTTTGCGCCCTCGCCAAAGTTTTGGCACATTAATGATTGCATCGGCATTTGCCCTGTTTTTACTTCCCGCTGCTAACCCTTTTTAGTGAGAAAAAGATGGACGAAACGACTATCCCGAAAAATCATAAGCATCTATTTCAGGGCTGTTCGTGGGGCTGCGTTGTGAAGGTATTTCTTTGTTTATTACTGGCAGGGATAATTTGGGATACTTGGCTGAAACCTCCTGTTATTTGGTATTGGAACGTCGCAGGAGTGGATCTGTGGATTCCGCGTGATTATTTTGAACCTAAATTCGTGAATGCCAGTGAAGAAGATTTTGGTTTAGCAGTGCGGCATGATGATTTTTCTGCTGTGAATATGAAAAATCGTTCGAATACAGATATAAACATAGGAATCGCAAATCCGAAATATTATAAACCAATTGATGAATCTTTTAAACTTTATATGGGATCATTTGAGACGCAATTAAACAAAGGTCAACAATTTGGGTTGACGTATTTTACTAAAAAACCTGGAAATCCTAAACGTTGGGGGGAAATATGGTTAGAAAAAAGTGGAGAACGTATAGAATCTTTTATAACTTGCTCCCAAGATATGCCATTTGATCAATGCACGCAAAATTTTATGTATGGCCCCTTACACATTGTTGTTTGGTATGACAAGCGCCTGCTTCCTGAGTGGAAGAAAATAGAGGAAAAAACTATTCAGTTGATTGAAAGCTTCAAAATTAAGCCAACCGGCTATCTGTCGATCAAGATTATGCATCCTTCACAACAGCCCCCAGCTTTCTAGGAGAAGTAATATGCCCTTGGATTATAACAAGTTAAATAGCTTTATTCCTTTATCACCAGCTGCTTTTATTCAGCTCTATCGCGTTAATCCATTGAACAGTCCTGCGGCGCAATATTATGCAGAACTTGCTAAGGAGGCTCAGCCGTCCTGGCCACACCTTCGGTTTGCGCCCTCGCCAAAGTTTCGGCGTCCTGATTGCTGTCAAGGATAACGTTATGAATCGTAAAAATTTACCAAAACACTCATTGCATAGGAGCTTAGGATGCTGAAACTATTCTTCGATCAAATCTTCTCCCTGCCGCCGGTAGAAAAGCGGCATATGTGGTTGGCGCATACGCCATTCCGCCGGTTCTTTGCCGAACCAACATTTCGAGCAGATATGGATGATACCTACATCTATTACCTCTGTGGCCAATGGAGTTTTATAATTAGTTTGGCTTTGGCCTTGTTAAACTTGGCCTCGCATCAGTTTAATATTGTTTTTGACTTTTTCTTTTTTAAGATTGATATAACGGGGAGAAGTTTTGTTGAGAGGTTTTTGGCAACGTATAATAGCTATGCAGTAATTATATTATTGATAAGTACAATACCATACTTCCTCATATTATATCTTAATCGCATCAATGTGCAAAAATATGATGTGCTTTGGTATAATACGCAACAGTCTAAAATTAATAAAATGTCAAAGGTTCAATTTTTCCTAACCTGGTCAATGTTTCTTGCCGTTATTCTTATCACCGCATTTGGATCAGCAACATTTTTTGGCATTTGGATGCACCACTATCGGCTATATGACTCGTTTGGCTATCTCATATTTCTTTGTATAGTAATGCCGATAGTATTAGGTGCGGTTGGCAGGCTTTTTTTAATGGGAATCATCAATCTTATCTTCAATTTCTACAGACAAGATCAGGTTAAAAAACTTGATACTTCTCATAACCCTGGGAGAGAACCATGACACAATATCTTCTTGATTATGCAAATGATATTAAGGCGTGCTTTGACGAAGATTACTATTCTGATTATAGTAAGTTAAATCAAAAAATAAGAGAAAGTGTCCTATCGGAATATTCCAAATTAGTTTCTGACCCAACACTTATAAGTAATATGGGGCAATATTTAGACAATGCTCAACCTTTTAATGATCTATATGGTAGTGATGACTCGGCCACCAGTATTGTACACCTGCTTATTGACTCGGGCCTCGGAGGTAGCAAAGCTTATTATGAGCAGCTTAGCAAAGAGTTAACCACTTTTGTTAGTTGGATTAAGCAATATACTCTTATTCATACCAATACATCCACTATCGATGTAGTTGATCAATTCTTGCATATTGCGGTCTCTCCTACCAACCCAGGTGCCGCAGAGATTGCGGCCAGCCTTGGGCATGGAGAATGGTTTGTAGCCGGTGCGTTTGCAGCGAAAGAAGTATTTCAAGCGCAAGATCCGGCCGCGGAAAGTATTAAGCAGGCCGTTTTAGTAGGAACAGGTGTTTTGCTTACTGCCGGAGTTGCAGCGGGATTGTCGCGCATGGGCGTTAATACGGTTCTTGCTTCAGTGTTGGGTGTTTTTTTTGCTTCACAAGTTACAGATAATCTAAGTAAAAACTGGGATAGTTATGTAAGTGATTTGAGATCTGCTTTGATTGAAACAGGTGATACCGTCTTGGCAAGCGAAAAAGTGGCAGCACAGTGGACGGATCAATTGTTCTCTTGGCTAAATAAAACAGGTTCCGAGGCAAGTAGCTTATTCGATGAAGGTTTGAATTGGGCTGGTAACACTATATCCGATATTTCTAATTCTCTTGCGACGGGACTTGTTGCCCTCCCTTTGTGGGTACAGTCGTTGGTTGCGGAATATAGCGTGGCATTTAATCTTGAATCACCGTTGGTGCTGGACCTGGCGGGCAAGGGGCTGAACTTGACGGCTTTGAACAGCACGGTG
>Ga0105240_10000829_pt1 | contig 55949 bp, 51 predicted proteins | sample KBSC54metaG_FD_80426 | JGI IMG/M metagenome (GOLD analysis project Ga0105240, IMG submission 80426) | Corn rhizosphere microbial communities from Kellogg Biological Station, Michigan, USA - KBS C5-4 metaG | ecosystem: Host-associated > Plants > Roots > Rhizosphere > Soil | place: Michigan, USA... | reverse complement strand
GAACGCCGAGGCCCCGGAAGAAGTCTCCGGATACATATTCCCCGTTGGCCACGTCTGCTTGACCTTTGATAGTTAGGTTCAAGGGACCTGCCCCATAGTAGGCGAAGACACTAGAAAAGATCGAATCGGACTTCTGGAAAAGCTCGAATGCGGGATAAGGAAAGACGCCGCTGTTGAATCCGGTCTTGGGGTCGTTAAAAGAGCTACCGCTGGTGGTCATGCTGCTGTGCATGACGGATTCGCGTTTCGCCTGTTTGCCTTTGGCTTGACTAGGCGAAGCGTTGCGTGGCTGAGAGCGCGTGTTCAGCATCACCAACGACTCGGGATTCTGCACCGGCAGCGACCGCAGCAGGATGGAGTCCATGAAGCTGTAAATCGCCGTGTTTGCTCCGATTCCCAACGCGAGAGACAATGCTGCAAGCGCTGTGAACGTCTTGTTGTTGGCCATCGTGCGCAGGGCATATCGAAGATCCTGCCCGAGTTGTTCCCAGAAGGGCCAGGTCCACATGGCGCGGCTATCCTCCTTCAGCAAAGTGATGTTTCCAAATTTGGGCTGGCCGGAAAGCGCGGCGTGATGCTCCATTTCCTCGTCGAGATCCGCCTCGAACTGGCGCCGGCGGAAGTAATAGAGCAGTCTTCTGAAGAAGGCGTCCATATCAAGCCGTTTGGATCACCCGCGTGATGGCAGCCATAACCTTCTCGAACTCGGCGATTTCAGCCGCCAGTTGCTTCCGCCCTTTCGGCGTCAGCGAATAGAATCGCGCACGGCGGTTGTTTTCCGATTGCCGCCACTCCCCGACCACCCATCCCTTGATCAGCATTCGCTGTAGCGCCGGATATAGCGAGCCCTCTTCTATTTGCAGGACTTCCTTCGAGATTTGCTGGATGTGTTGTGCGATGCCGTACCCGTGCATCGGTCCGACACGGAACAAGGTCTTAAGAATCAGCATGTACAACGTACCGGGGGGGATCTCGGTTCTCTCTTCCATAGGTAAACTATACAACAGTTATACTAGGGAAGCACCAAAAAGTTACCTCCAGAACTCGAAAAATGATCCCAATGGCCTTCCTCGTGCATCATCAATGGGGGAAGGCGCTACCTATGCGATCGCAAATTCGATTGGGCAAATTTTTCGGCATCCGGGTCGGCCTGCACTATAGCTGGTTCCTGATCGCCCTGCTGATTGTGTTCTCTTTAAATGCCCAGTTTCGCGTGGCCAATCCCGCGTGGACCCCGGGGATGGTCCTGGGGCTGGCCCTCGCTACGGCGGTTTTGTTCTTTGTATCCCTGCTGTTGCATGAGCTGGCGCATTCGCTGGTGGCCCAAGCGCACGGGATTCCGGTACGTGAAATCACCCTGTTCGCGCTGGGCGGGGTATCGCAGATCGAAGGGGAATCTCCCGACGCCAAGACCGAATTCCAGATCGCCATCGTAGGACCATTGACCAGTGCTGTCATCGGGTTGCTATGCGTTGGAGCCGTGTTCATCCTGCCGCACGTGGTGACTCCGATAACCGCAATGCTGACTTGGTTGGGATACATCAACTTCGCCTTGGCAGCATTCAATCTGGTACCGGGATATCCCCTCGACGGCGGACGAGTTTTGCGATCGCTTCTCTGGTGGAAATCCGGAAACGCTGAGCGGGCGACTCGAACTTCTGCTATCACCGGTCAGGTGGTTGGAGGTTTGTTTGTCACCCTGGGAATCGTGCAATTCTTCTTCGGCGCGAATTTTGGCGGCCTGTGGATCGCATTCATCGGATGGTTTCTGATCCAGGCGGCTGGGGAAACGCGCCGCCTGGCCGGCTTCAAACGAGCGTTTCAGAATGTACGCGTTTCCGATATCATGTCGCACGATTGCTCTACGGTGGACGGCAGGCAAAGCGTTCAGGATCTGGTGGACCGCCTGGTCAAATCCGGACGGCGCTGCTTTGTGGTGATGGATGATGGGCACGTGGCGGGTCTGGTGACTGCAAATGAGATCCGCCAAGTCAGCCGCAGCCAATGGCCGGTGACATTGGTCGATTCAGTGATGCGGCCTTTGGAGCGCCTCCACGCCGTGCCTCCCGATACCCCCTTGGGAAATGCTCTGGAGGTTATGGCGCGGGAGAACGTCAATCAACTTCCAGTGATGTCCAACAGCCACCTCGACGGCGTGCTTTCGCGGGCCGAAGTTGTAAATTATTTGCAAACGCGCGCCGAACTGGAGCAATGACAACAAGTTGCGAGCTTGAAACCTACGGAGCTTCCGGCTCATCTAACTGATTAGAAGTGAGTTAGAATAAGAGTTTCCAGCCATGCAGTGGCACATCATTAACCACCACGACTACATTGACGGGCCTTTCGATAGTTACGAGGCGGCCTTGCGGGAAGCTTGCGCCCTTGGCAAGGAGACCCGTACCGAGCCGCGGGTACGCCGGCGGGCAGAAGACTTCTTTGTTTACAAGGCTCCCTATGATCGCAAGGAGCACTGGCAGCCCGAATATTGGATCTGCACCAAAGAAGCTGCGATCGCCGAAGGCGTTGCCGAGGATATCTTCTCTCAGCCATTATTGGAGACGTGGCGATAACCTCGGCGCTATTGATCGATCCGATTTTCAAGCAGCACGATACTGGCCCCGGCCATCCCGAGCGTCCCGAACGCTATGACGCACTAACCCGCGCTTTCGAGCGGGCCGGGCTCACAAAATCCCTATTGCATGTAGCGACTCGTCCAGCCACCGAAGATGAAATCGCTCTATGCCACACGCGTCCCTATATTCAAACCGTCAAGCGTGATATTGCTGCCGGGGCGACTGAGCTGAGCACGGGCGACACCACCATCAGCCCGAAGTCATTCGAAGTCGCCTTGGACGCCGCCGGCGGCGTGATGAACGCAATCGACCAAGTTTTTAAGAAGACAGCCGCAAACGCTTTTTGTGCGGTGCGCCCTCCGGGACATCACGCCCGGCCCAACCAGGGCATGGGCTTCTGCATCTTCAACAATGTAGCCATCGCCGCGCGCTATGCTCAGCGCAAACACAGAGTTGACCGCGTGCTGATTGCCGATTGGGATGTCCATCACGGTAATGGAACCCAGGATACTTTCTACAACGATGGCTCCGTGTTCTTCTTCAGCACACACCAATCGCCCTGGTATCCCGGCACCGGCGACGCGCAGGAGACCGGCGAAGGCAAGGGCGAAGGCTGCATCATGAATTGCCCTTTCCCCGCAGGCGCAGGACACAGCGAAATCCTGGGCGTTTTCCAGGATCGCCTGCAGCGGGCTGCCGACCAGTTCAAGCCGGATCTGGTGCTGGTTTCCGCGGGCTTCGACTCACGTCTCGGCGATCCTCTGGGGCGGTTCACGCTTTCCGATCAGGACTTCGCCGATCTGACGCGTGTGATGCTCGAAATCGCCGATAAGCATGCGGGCGGGCGGTTGGTTTCGGTGCTCGAAGGCGGCTACGATCTCGCGGGATTGGCCTCGGCCGCCACCGCGCACGTCCAGGCACTGGCTCAAGTAAGCGCTGGCTGAAAACCACCATTTGGCCGGAAGCGGCCAAGACGTTCCGCAGCGATCCTCTGTCATTTCTGAGACATGCAGTTGGCAAAAAACGTGCCATACGACCGTCATGTTCAACCGTTGTGCAGTACTCGGACTAGCAGTTGCAGCAGGCCTCGCATGCGGTCAACAGTCCAATTCTGAGGCCGCTCCTCCTGCTGGAGGATGGCGTGAGGCCGATGCACCTCCGCCAGCGGATGCTCCGAACGGCCAGGCTCTTCCTTCGCAGTTAACACTTCCTGCCGGGACTTGGATCAGCGTGCGCACGGACCAAGTTCTTTCAAGCGATCATAACCTCCCCGGCGACACTTTTACGGCGACATTGGCACAGCCCCTGGTCGCCAACGGACTGGTAGTGGCGCGGCGCGGGCAGATCTTATCCGGCCGCGTGGCCGAGGCTGCCAAGGCCGGACGAGTGAAGGGAATGTCGCGCTTGGCATTGGAATTGGCCGACGTCACTTTGGCGGACGGCGAGAATATGCCGATTCACACCCAGTTGATTCAGTATTCCGGCGGCACCTCGAATGGACGCGACGCCACGGCGATTGGAACTGCCACTGGCGTCGGCGCGGCAGTAGGCGTAGCGGCTGATGGCGGAGCCGGCGCGGGAATTGGAGCCGGTGCGGGTGCCGCCGCCTCCACCATCGGCGTCCTGCTTACGCGGGGCCGGCCTACCGAGGTTTATCCGGAATCGGTGCTCACCTTCCGTACGACCGAGCCATTAACCATTTCGACCGACCGTTCTCAGCTCGCGTTCGTACCGGTGCGCCAGGAAGACTACGCTCCGGAGGCGCAGGCACGTCCAAGGCTGGTGCGTCGGCCTGGATATCGAGGATATCCACCATACCCTTACTTCGGAGGCGGAGTCGTCATCGTGGGCCGGCGCTATTAGGCTCGAGCGGCTAGCGCTGCTTTAATTCGTTCTGCCGTGAATGGAACCTGACGGATGCGCGCACCGGTTGCATCGAAAATTGCATTACCGATTGCAGCCGCGACCAGGGTAATGGAAGTCTCGCCGGCGCCCATCACCTCGCCCTCAGTGCGATTGATGAGCACAGCCTCGATCTTAGGTACTTCGAAGCCTAGCGGCAGAGAATGATAGGTTCGCCAGTCGACCGATGTGACTTTGTCGATGTCCCAGGTCACCTCCTCGCCCAGACAACGGCTCAGGCCCTGGAGCGCGCCGCCTTCCACCTGGTTGCGAAGCCCGTCGGGATTCGAAATGGGGCCGACATCGCTTGCCGCGACCATCCTTTTGACCACGATCTTGCCTGTCTCTTGATTCACTTCAATCTCGGCGACCAGAGCTGTATAGCCGTTGTCGCCTTCGTAAAGCACGCTGGCTGCGCCGCGGCCGCTGGCGAAGCCAGTTTTGCGATTCCCAGGCTTAGGCGAGGGTCGGGTTTCCCAATTTGCCGTCTTCGCTGCGGCCTGGAGCACCTCTTTGAGGCGCGCGTCACGCAAGTGACGTAGCCGATATTCCACTGGATCCGCCTTCACTTGAGCAGCCAGTTCGTCCATGAAAGACTCGTGCGCGAAGGTGTTTTGAAGGCGTGCCGGGGAGCGCAGTGGTCCGGTAAAGAATCGCGATTCGACGGCGTGTGTCACCACCCGGCCACTTTGCACAACGCCGGTGACCGCAGCGAAATAGGATGGCACGGCGTTGCTGTTGTTGTTGACGCGGGCGGGTACGGGACCGGACGAACGCGGGGCGAAGTCCGCTGGCGGAAATCCCAGCAGGTAACCCGTAATGATGTTCCCGGGCCGGTTGGTTCCGGGACGATTCCCCAGCCCTGGCGACCAGGATTCGTGATCCCAAGTCGTGATGTTCCCACTAGCATCGAGTGAAGCCCGCTGATCGATCACGTATGCCGGCCCGTAGTTCTCAAACGCCATCTCGTCCTTGCGAGTGAGCTGGACGCGCACCGGCTTCCCCACGGCTTGAGACAAGATCGCCGCGTCGTACGTCACGGTGTCGGCGCCGTTGACGCCATAGCATCCCGAGCCGCGCCGGAAAATCACGTGGACGTTTTCAGGCTTCAGGCCCAGGATCATCGCCGAAGTGCTCTTCTGATACCAGACGGCTTGCGTGGCGGAGTAGATGGTGGCCCGGTCTCCTTGCACATCGGCAACGGCGCAGGAGCTGCCCATCGACCCGTGCATCTGGTAGGGATGAAGATAGGTGGCCTTCAGAACGGTCGCACCGCCCGAAAGCTTCGCATCGACGTCTTCTGAGTCGACCATCAGTGTGTCACGAGCAGGCAGCTTGCGCAGCGAATCGTGAAACGTAGCGGAATCGGGCAGGGGCGGTCCCGGATTCCATGCGACTTTCAACTTGCCAGCCGCTTGGATCGCCTGCCAGGGCTTTTCAGCTACCACTCCGATGAAATTCTTCTTGACGACGATCTTCAGTACACCCGGCATTCCCGCGACGGAACTCTCGTCGACGTTTGCGACGGTTGCCCCAATGGACGGTGGACGGACGACGCGGCCGTGCAGCATACCTGCCAAGCGTACATTGTGGACAAATTCGAATTTTCCGGTCACCAGCTGGGGAAGGTCAGGGCGGGGAATCGGTTTGCCCAGCACGGTCCACTGGCTTGGAGACTTGCGCTTCGCCTTGGGATCGAGCGCGAGGCTGAACTTTTTCCCTTCGACCAGCTGCCCGTAGGTAACGCGCTGCGACTCGTTACCTTTGACGGTTATCACGCCATCAGTCGCAATAAGACGATCGACTGGCACGCCGAGCTTCTGAGACGCCATCCGGAAGAGAGCTTCGCGCGCGGTGGCCCCGGCCTGACCTAGATTGTCGGAATTGAAATTAGCGGGATGCGACTGGCTGCCGGAAGTGTGCGCCTGGTCGGGCGTGAGCGCCGTATCGCAGTAGATCAGCTTTACGCGCTGGAATGGAACCGAAAGCTCTTCGGCTACTAATTGCTGCTGCGCCGTCGATATTCCTTGTCCCAGTTCCTCTTTGCCGCTATACGCGGTGATGCTGCCGTCGGCTGCGATGGAGATCCACGAATCGAGTTGATTGAGGGGCGGCGAACCTTGAACTGGGCCTTGCGCACGAAGGTTGAAGGTGACGATTAGCCCACCCGAAGCTTTCAGGAAATCGCGCCGATTCAGATTCATCGTCCGTACCTCTGAATCGCCCGCAACATCCGCACATTGGTGAAGCAGCGGCACAGCACGGTCGACATGGCCTGTTGAATTTCAGCCTCGGTGGCTTTGGGGTTCTTATCCAGGAACGCCTTGGCGGTCATGATGACGCCGTTCAGGCAGAATCCGCACTGGGCGGCCTGTTCGTTGACGAAGGCTTGCTGGATGGGATGTGGTTTGTCGGGAGTTCCCAACCCTTCAAGCGTGGTGATATCGTCGCCCTCCACCGATTTCACCGTGGTGACACAGGATCGGACCGCCTGCCCTTTAACGATCACCGTGCAGGCTCCGCACTGGCCTAGCCCGCAGCCGAACTTAGGACCGTTCAATTGCAGGTCATCGCTGAGGGCATAGAGAAGGGGCGTCGCCGGATCGAGGTCCAGCGTATGACTCCGGCCGTTAACCTTGAGAGTGATTGCCATGTCGTCTATGAGGTTACGGCGGAAACCCTACCCGGTCAAGCCGTACCAACTACACTAACAACCATGAGCGCAGGGACTGTAGAGGTGGTGGCCGCGGTCATGATGCGGGACGGGAAAATCCTGATCGGCCAGCGTAAGCGCGGCGGCCGGCATCCCCTGAAATGGGAATTCCCCGGTGGCAAGGTCGAGATGGGAGAGGATCCACGAGCGGCTCTGGCGCGCGAGCTGCGCGAGGAACTGAACGTCGACGCAGTCGTCGGCGAGGAGCTGGATTTCTACGAAGTCGATTACCAGGACGGCTTCAGCTTCCGGCTGCATTTCTACCGCGTCACTGAATTCTGGGGAGAACTTCGCAATCTGGATTTCGAACAGATTGTGTGGGAAAAACCCGCGCGGCTCCCGGCGTACGATTTCCTCGACGGGGATATTACTTTTGTGTCGAAGGTGGCGCGGTGGCGGCCGGAGGCGCCGTAACGTAGAGCGTGAACGGCGCGGAAACGCGCGTGCCCACTCGCACGGTAACTGGCTGCTGATGCCCATCGGGTAACGCGGAAGCTAAAGTGAACTGAATCCTGGTCACGTCCGAATTCAGCCCGAACTGAAGTACCGAATTCATCGCGGTCGCGATATGATCTACCCCGCCGACACTGATGTGCACGCTCGCAACAGTCGAGGCAAGCAAGCCCGCTACGTCCAGCAGGATGACGTCTCCTGGTGCGGCCGCATGGAGCGCATCGACGAATACAACGCTGTTGACGTTGCGCTGATCGTAGGCGGCCTGAATAACAGGCGGTTGCGCATCCACGTTAAACAGAATGGGTGCGATGGCATCGCCATTGGGGGAGATCAATTTCAGGACGGCGGCACCCAGGGGCGTGGACCCGGGCACCACGGCGCGGATATTCGAGTTGGCATCGAGAGAAAAATCAACTTTCACGTCGGCAACCGTGAGCGTCCAGCCCTGCAGACTGGCAGGCAAGCCCGTGGCCGAGACGACCAATGTGCCTCCGCTGGGCACGCCCGTCAGGCCGGTGGCTAAATTAAGGACGGGAGCGCGCAGGCTAACCTGCTTTGCCGCGGCGGGCATAATCTGAAGCCCCGCGCCCAGCGTCACGGTTTGCACGCCTGTGGCGGCGGTTACCGCGACTAATCCTGCGGCGGCGCCCCTGTTAATGGAGATGTTGAGTAGCGCCTTGCCCGGATTGATGATCCAGGTCCGGCGCACGGTGACGTCGCTCGATCCGAATCCGATCACGGTCTGGCCGTCGGCGAAGTTCGTGTTGAATCCGTCGACTTCAATCATCGTATCGGTGCCGGCAGTGACGGTGGCGGGAGTGATTGAAAGGGACGGATTGTTCGCCGCTGAGTAAGTGAATGTCGGCAGAGGCAATGCGCCCATCGTCTGCATGGAGGTCTGACCGTCGCTCGCCAGAGCTTCGAGCACGGCGACATGGTTCCCGATTGCCGGCGGCGCAACGACCGCAAAGCTACCGTCGTCGTTCTTCTGGATCGACGTAGCGGCTGCGCCGTCGAATAGCACGCGCGTATCCAGGCCCAGGTTGTCGCCTTTGAGTGTCACAGTGGTATTGCCCAGGACGTCATTGGATCCGGAGACGGAAGAGATAGTCGGTCCGGCCCCAGGAACCACGGTGAAAGCTGACGGAAGCACGTACAAATCGTCGGAGGTGGTGATCGCCAGAGCCACCGGCGTCGCTTGCGAAACAACGTTGGCGTCCACGACGTTGATAAGGTACGCGGCGACGAAGTAGGCGAGGGTGTTCGGTTCCAGTTGCGCTGCGGGGCCGATCACGCTGACGCTCATTCCGGGCGTGACCTTGGTGGTATTAGGAACTAACGTCCCGGGAGCATCGAACACCATCCAGCCGCGATAACCAGACACCAGGGACGGCGCGTGGACATACACTTCCTGGCCTGCCGGGCCAAGATAAGCAAGAATATCCAGGTTGTAAATACTGGGGCCACTCCGCGCATCTACGTCGAAGTTGATGTTTGCGGCGCTTGCTCCGGCTGTGACCGTAGTGGTTGCCGCCTGCTTCCAGTCCCGGGTGTGGGGGAAGAATTGTCCGCCGAATCCGGTAAAGGCCGGGAAGTTGCCCCCCATAGAATCGGATGCCGGAACGATCGCCGCCGGCGTGGCCTCATCTTGCTGCGGCGGGGGCAGCGGCTGCGTGTACACGTAATAATCGTCCGGCGGAATCCCGTCGATGCGATAGCTGCCATCGGGATTGCTCAGCGTGCCGATCGCTGTCCCGTTCAAGGAAAGTGCGACCACACTCGCCATATTCACCGCTTTGCCGTTGAGTAGAACCCGGCCGGTGATGCTCCCAGTGGTCGCCGTGAACGATCCCGTGGGGTAGAGCAGCGAGATACCGGCGATATCGTCTGCCGCCAACGGGCGCGCCTTGGTCGTGCCGCGCGTCGTGGCGGTGGACATGGTCGCGGAAACCAGGGAATGCTGCAGACCCAGGGTGTGCCCGAATTCGTGAACCATTGTCAGGAAAAACGCATCCGAATAGCTGGCCTGCTGGTCGAAGGTCAGATCGCTGCGGAATTGCAGCGTGGAGCGCAGAATCGGCACAAAGCCCGGGCCTTTGGTCAGGTCGCCAGCACTACCAAAGGAATGGGAAGTCTGTGCAAGAAGCCCTGGGGGCAGGTTGGTGTCGTCAAACACGACGTCGATGCCCGGAGTCGCTTGCGGCGTGGCGCCCACGGTCTCGAACCCACCGAAACGCAGACGGATATCCGAACTCTTCACGCCGTTCCAGGTTTCGGCCGCCAGCCGGATCTGGCTCACCAGCGCGTCGTAATTGTCGCCATCCACCAGCTTGCTGGGTGGCTGGTCGGAAATGAAATACGAAACAGTCTTATCGGTGAGCGTGGTCAGATCGAACTTGGCAGGATAGGCTTGGAAGGGCCCCGTGCGGCCGGGGAAGTAAATCCAGTAGTAGTAAGCCGAGGAAACCGAAGAGAGCGAAAATAGCAAAGCTGCGAGGGTGGCAACTCGCGTCATCGCTCGGAATTGTCTCCGCATGTTTATTTGGCGGCTCCCGATTTCGCGGCTCGTGATTTTGCCGAGAACAGCGCTTGTTGAACGCGTGCGCGCAAATCCTGGAGCGGCATACTCACTGCATGGTCATCGACAGGAAAACCGGATCGGTTGAGCATAAGCTCGGAGGCGGCAGGCCGCTGAACCAGCGTGATACTGCCGCTCCCCGAACTCTCCTCCGAAAGCTTGAATAGTCCCTGTGAAAGCCCGATTACCTGGGTCAAACCCGAACCGCTGCTCCACAGGAACAGCACATATTCGTGTCCCGGTATCAATTCCGGAGCTCCCGACACGCTCTGGCGGATTCCGTCAACCACGCCGCCCGGCACCGCAACCTCACTGTTGGACTGGCCAGACGACTTCCAGGTTTCGATCACCTGGAGTTGGAAATAGGTGTAAATGTCGGTTCCATGTGTGCCAGTGCGAGACCCAGTCACCCTGGCCCGGACGATCGCGGTCGACTTGTGGGTCATGTCATCAATGGTCAGTTGCTCGAGCGTCGTGGCAGAGACGCTCAGAGTGAGCGCCAAACTAGTCAGAAGCCGAGTCCACACACGCATACGCAAGAATTCCTGGATATGGTAATGCATGTCAACGACCCAATCAAAGACCGTATTAGTCTATGATAATACGAGACTTAGGAGGTTGTCAGGGGCAGGTTTTGTGGACCTTGGACACGGGCTTGAGACAGAAGGGAACATTACCGCTCTACCGTGACTCAGGCCCCATCATTCGGCATAAAGTGGATAATTTCAAACATCGGCCGACCATTCGAATCGGAGATGGTTCTTACCATCTGCTTACGGTAGCCGAGCGACCGGGCGATGCGATCCAGCCGCGCTCCGACACTAGGAAACACCTCGTGCTCGCGCACGTGGTCCAGAACTAGGGCGTCGGGGTCGTGCAGAATGTCGCGAATCTCTGCAAGTTGTTCCGGGCTAGGCGAGTCGGTGTTGAATGGGCCCGTGGCGATGCGCAGGTCCAAACGGCCCTCGTGCAGAAAATTGAGATTGTCATATAGGCCCCAATCCACCAGGTAGAAGGTTCGGCCGGAATATTCGTTCAGGCTCGTGGATAGCGGATTCAGCGCGTCCGTAAAGACATTGCCCGCTCCGTCTCGTTCGAACTGATACATGTACTGGTTCCACACCAGCAGGTTCATCGCGATCATGATTGCGGCGGCTGTCCAGGCGACCGGCCGCCAGGGCAAGGAAGCCAGCGCTACGGCCGCGAACAGGATGGGAAAAGGCCATAGCAGAATGACGTGGTGAGCCGACGTGCCCGCGTCGTGAGTCAGCGCCATCAGCAACCAGGAAACCGTCATGAAGAGCAATGAAAATCGGGCTGCGCGGTATTTCCGCCACCATGGCGCCGCCAGCAGCAGGACGCCGAAGACGTAGTAGAATCCGGTGCTCCGATGCTCGCCCCAATGATCGTGAATCCACGCCGAAGCGCGTTCACTGGGTGATCCCGGAGTCTTGGGATTCGGCCACCACTCCTCGCCGGTCAGGTAGCCGAACAGCGACGATCCGTTGGCGGCCAGTTGAACTTGAATCCATTTGCGAGGGACACTGTGCGGATCCAGGCGGGCGTTTTCCCTGACGGTAGCGCTGGCGTGGGTGAGATTATAAACTACCAACGGCAGCGCGCCGCATAAAAACGCCGTTGCCGCCACCAGCGCGGTGCGCGGTTTCAACCATCGCTTAATCTCCGGCCAGAAAACCAACAGTCCGCCCACGACGATTCCGCTCAGAGCCCAGATGAAAATCGCCTTGTTCCAGAGCGCCAGACCCCAGCATAGGAATCCGGCCGCAAGATCCCAGAGCCGAGCATCCGGGCCTTTGTGGGACCCAAAGCGGTATAGGAACCAACAGCCAGTCACAAGAAATACATGTTCCAAAGCGACCGGTCCCCAGTCAAATGTGTCGGTCAGCACGAAAACGGGATCGGTCGCCAGAAGAGAGGCCCCGATGGCCGCCGCCCAAGTACCCCCGGACGCCCGAGCTAAATGAAAGAAAAAGAATATCGTAACCGCTCCGACGAGGGCGACGGGGAGGCGCAGCGTCCACGGGTTGGTACCGAAAATACGGAAGATCGGCCAGTAGAGCAGCGTTTTCAGGGAACCAATATAGGTCATGACCATCAAAGGAACATGGTGAGGCAGCAGGGGGAGTCGTAGGTCATTGTTAACATGGGGAAAAAGGGGAGTCGAAAAAAGAGCCTCGTCGGACTGAATTCCCGCGTAAGGAAGTACCAGGATCGCCAGCAGGATGAACAGGCCGCAAGCGGCCAAACCGGATCTGTGGTGGGCGCGAGGCATGATATGATCCTGCACAACCGGATTTTACGGTATGAGATTTTTTCGGGTTTACCACCACAGTATACGTCAAGCGTATTGGAGGGGTGGCAGATTAGGGCCGTACATGGAATAACTTACAGCCTAAACCAAGTCAGAAAGAAAGCGATCGGCAGTACCAAGGGTAATGTTTTGAGATACGGAGTCCGATTAGAAAACTCATTGGTGACCGAAGGTTGAGGCTGGATGGCAATTTGGGCAAGGGCGTCAAAACGGTTGGTATTGGAATTGCTTGCAATGTTGATCGTGAGTGTGCTAATGTTCTTTGAAAGCTCAGTTGCTGGAAGCTTGAGGTTGGGCACCCACGGGGTTGTCGCCTCCTCGATGGGTCTCCACGTAGTGCCTGGCGCGAATTCGCCGCTCGGCATACCCAACGTTCCTAGACAGGAAGTTTGAAAGCGTGAACCTTTTTGGTTTGCGTCACGTCTAATGGCTTAGCTGAAAGTTACCTGAGCAAGATTTGAAACTGAGACGCGAAGTTAAGAATCGGTAAAGAAGAATTTAAAAAAAAGACTTACCGGAAGAGACAGGAGAGGAAGAAGGGCAGAACCATGACGAAGAGTGAGTTGAACAAATACAAACACGTGCTGGAGGCCAAGCAGGCAGAGCTCGTCCAACTAGTGCGCAATCGTGACGGCATCGCCATCGAAAAGAGTCCCGATGCCCTGGATGAAGTGCAGCACGCCGCTGAGCGCGAGCTGGCGATCCGCAACCTGGACCGCGAGTCCAATCTTTTGCGGAACGTCCGCGCAGCCCTGCGCCGTATCGACGAAGGCAGCTTCGGCGTGTGCCTGCATTGCGAAGAGGACATCAGTCCGAAACGCCTTGCGGCAGTGCCATGGACGGCCTTCTGCATCCAGTGCCAGGAAATCGCCGACCGCAATCAGGGCGACAGCGCCGACAACCTCGACGAGCTGTTGGTTAACGCCGCCTAATCGCAGAGCCTCATCCTTCTCTTTTTGAGGGCGCGGTCCGCAAGTAACATCCGCAGGCCGCGCCCGTATTGTTTTTTAGGTAGGGCCGGCCTCGACACCGGCCGCTACAATTCGGATGAAAGAAATCATCCGGCCGGCGCTGTTATGATCGCGCCGCCAGGAAAAGAATTGCGCGGGGTGGCAAAAAGTGCAGCCGCCGACCTTTTCGATCCTGTCGGCCTCGACTCCCGCGGAGATTAACTGATTCCGGTTTTCCATCGCTAAATCCAACTTTCCCGCTTCAGTTTTGCCGAACTGCCTCGCGACATCCAGCCCTACTTGGTAGCAGCATGCGCCGATGCCTGGTCCAATGGCAGCGAAAACATTTCGCGGATCGGTTCCGAATTCGTTTCGCATGCGGGCGAGTGTCGACGTAACGACTCCGGCGGCGGTCCCTCGCCATCCGGCGTGAATGGCGACGACGGCTCGCGTATCTCGATCCACCAGCAAGATTGGAAAGCAATCCGCGGTGCGAACGGAAACCGCTACACCTGGATCCCGGGTGATAACCGCATCGCCGTCACCGATGCAGCCTGGTTCATGTGCAATGAATGAGACGTCAGAGTGAATTTGTTTCACGCTCGCCATGGCGGCCTGAGTCAGGGTGGCGTTGCGGGTACCGAAGCCGTGTTCGATCCCGGGTAAACTCGCGAGCAGCCTGGAAGTGAGAACCGTCACGCTACCGGATGGCTTCGTCTAACAGGATTGAAAACTGGCGGGATTTTTCGTCTACCCTGTCGCGGAAATCCGCCAGCTCCTGCTCCATCCCACGCAGCCGATCGGCCAGATGGAGACACGCCAGCACCGCCACACTGCTTCCGTCGACATTGCCGGCTTGATGGGCAATATCGGTCATCAGCTGATCCACTGAATGGGCCAATGCTTCGACCTCGCCGGATTCGCCGCTCACCGCCAGAGTGTACGGATGATTGTAAATGGTGACGCGGACTGTCCTGCGCTCAGATGCGGAATCCATGCGACACTCCTGCTAACAAGCTTACGCCTCTGGTCTATCGTCCGGCGATCAAGTCCATTTGGCCAAGCAGCTTTTCGATACGGACGCGCGCCTGTTTGCGCTGGCTGCGCAGGTCTTCTAATTCCTGACGGAGTTGTCGCGCGTCGGCTACAGCGGCGTCGCGTTCGCTGCGGAGGGCGGACACCAGTTCCACGGTGCGGTGAATCCGCTCCTCCAGGCTTGAGAGGGCGTCGCTGGCAAGGGCGTCTTCGTTTTCTTCCATAGACAACCGGCCTACTTTACACCTTTTCGATGGTTGCCTTGGCCTGGCTCACCAGCGCACTAAACGCGGGTGGGTCGTTCAGAGCCATGTCGGCCAGGATCTTGCGGTTCAGATCGACCCCGGCTTTCTTCAACCCGTCCATGAAGCGGCTGTAGGAAATGTCGGCTGCGCGGCAGGCTGCGCCGATGCGCACGATCCACAGGGAGCGGAAATCGCGCTTCTTGAGGCGGCGTCCTACATAGCCGTACTTCAGAGACTTTTCGACGGCTTCTTGGGCGGCCCGGTGCAGCTTGCTTTTGGTTAAGAAGAACCCCTTGGCGAGGCCTAGGGTCTTGCTCCGGTTTGCCCGGCGCTTGGATCCACGTTTTACTCTGGGCACGTTTCGTCTCCTTTATTGGAATTTAAAAGCGCGGCGGAACAGGCACGTGCGGCGCACTGTCCACTCGCGGGAGCCCGAAAGCCCCTCTAGGCCAACTTCGCCTTAGTACGGAATCATCCGCTTGATTTCCGGCGAGTTAGTCTCGTCCGCGATGGCGGATTGACCTAGCCGGCGCTTGCGTGAACGCGACTTCGAGGTGAGGATATGGCGGGCAAATGCATGCCGGCGTTTGACTTTGCCGGTTCCCGTCTTCTTGAACCTCTTGGCAGCACCTTTATGGGTTTTCAACTTCGGCATAATAGCTTGTCCTGGAAGATTATCGCCTGACAGGGCAATAAAGTCTTTCCAGGATACCACAACAGATGTACAATCATTCAAATGCGTATCAGCTTGGCCCTGATCGCACTGTGCGGGTGCTTATGTTCCGCTGCAGTGGTCGTCGAGAACGTTACGGTTGTCGATGTTGCCTCCGGTACGGTCCGGCCACATCAGACGGCGGTGATTGAAGGAGAGCGGATCGTCGCGGTTGGTCCACAAGGCTCTCTTAAGTTTCCCTTGAACGCCCGCGTGGTGGATGGGACCGCACGGTATCTCTCGCCAGGGCTGTGGGATATGCGGGTACAACTCCGTAACCCCGACCGGCAACTTCCCGCTTTCCTCGCCTTTGGTGTGACCGGAATTCGCGACCCGGGTGGGGACTATAATCAGGCGGCGGAAACGCGCCTGGAAATTCAGAAGGGCAGGGCCATCGGCCCGCGCATTGTCGCCAGCGGACCGGCGGTGGGTGGAAACCAGACAGCCCAGACTGCTCGTCTGGCGTTCGACCGTCTATTCGGGGACTCCGTGGACTTCATCCAGGTTCTTCCGGATCTCTCGCGCGAGGCGTATTTAGCGCTGGCGGAACAAGCGCGGCATTGGCGGCTGCGTTTGGACGGTGCGATTCCCACGGATGTCTCGCCGCTCGAAGCCGTGAACGCGAGGCAGGGAATCATCGAAGGGTTGTCGAATTTGGGCGTGCTCAGCGACGACACAGTGGTCAAGTTCTTCGAAAAGTGCGCCATGATGGGGACACGTATATCACCCCTTCTAAGCCGCGAATCTTCTACTAAGCTGTATCAGCTTACCGCCCTTGCCAAGCGTTACAAAGTAGAGTTGCTGGCGGGTACAGGTAGCGCCGACGCATACACCGCCTCGCGAGGAAGTCTGCAGAACGAACTGACGCAGCTGGTCGCTGCGGGACTATCGCCCCGGGAGGCTCTTGAGTCTGCCACGCTCGCGCCGGCTCGTCTGCTTGGCTGGGACCACGTGATGGGATCGGTCGAGACCGGTAAGATCGCCGATCTGGTTTTGCTCGACGGAAATCCACTGCAGGACATCAGCAACACGCGCCGTATTTCAGGTGTGTTCGCCCAGGGTCGCTATTACTCGCGCCAGGACCTGGACGGGATGCTCACGTCGGGTCGCCAGATCGCGCAACTTCACTAGCTGGGCGAGGCATGCCTCGCCCCTACAACGTCAAGATCGTGTAGGGGTCGGGCACGCCCGACCCTCGGTACGTCACAGGCGATTCATGAGGCTCGCAGCGTACCCGGCCCCGAATCCATTGTCGATATTCACCACCGTCACATTGCTGGCGCAACTGTTCAGCATTCCCAGGAGCGCCGCGAGGCCTTGGAAACTGGCGCCATAGCCGATGCTGGTGGGCACGGCGATCACCGGCGCGGTCACCAGGCCGCCGACTACGCTCGGCAGCGCCCCTTCCATCCCCGCGCACACGATGACCACGCGGGCTTCCGAGAGTTTCTCGCGATTCTGCATCACCCGGTGGATGCCGGCTACCCCGATATCGTGAATCGGGATCACCTCGTTGCCCATCACCTCGGCGGTTACCTGCGCTTCTTCAGCCACCGGCAGATCGCTGGTGCCGGCGCACACCACTGCGATCTTGCCTTTACCGCGCAGAGTGCGATCGCGCCAGACGCGCACAGCGCCCGAGGCGGGAAAGTACTCGGCATGCGAGTGCTCGCGCTTTAGACGCTCTGCGGTGGGCGCATCGGCACGCGTGACGAGAACGTTCTGGGCCTTATCGAGCAGGCTCCCCACGATGGCGCTGATCTGATCGGGAGTCTTGCCTTTGCCGAAGACGACCTCCGGGATTCCGTGCCGCAGCGCGCGATGATGATCGACCTTGGCGAAGCCCAGGTCTTCGAACGGAAGGTGGCGCAGACGTTCCATGGCGGCATCGACGTCCACGGCTCCGGCGCGGACCTGTTCGAGCAAGCCGCGCAAATGATCTTGATCCATAAGAGTTCGAGTGTAGCGAGAAGTAGTGGCCGGAGGCTATCCGATACCGGGCGATCCATCCGCGGAATACAGTGTTCACGGTATGGCTCGTCTTCCTTCCCGATGCTCTACTGAAAAGAATGCGCTCCGGGGGAGCGCTGTGGGTCTTCCCCCCGGCCTCTTCAAACATGGCGCCGAGTGAAGAATTCCCGAGTCGAGCGGAAGTCGACCGCTTTATCCTGACTAGCATCGACAGCGTGCCCCATCTGGAGGCGTTGTTACTCCTGTGGCAGAATCCGTCTGAACAATGGACGGTGGACGCCGTTTCCAAGCGTCTGTGGATCGATCACGAGGTCACCAGGAGCATTCTGAACGATTTAGCGCGAAACCAATTCGTCAGTGTGATCGTCGGTGACATGGAGCAGTACACGTTTCGGACCGACCCTGGCAATGATCGGATCTTGCGGGGAGTAGCCGAGATTTATCGACAGGAGATTATCCGAATATCTACAATGATCCATGCGAAGCCCTCATTGGCAGTCCGGGCCTTCGCGAGAGCCTTCCGTTTCACCAAAGAAAAGAAGGAGTGACATGGGACCGGCGGTCTACATTCTGGGAACTTTGACGACCCTGGCCTGCGCCGCCCTGCTGTTGCGGGGATTCGCGGCTACTCGCAAACGCCTGCTGCTTTGGAGCGGTTTGTGTTTTATTGGTCTAACACTAGCGAATGCAATGAGATTTGTAGATCTTGTGACGCTTCCAGAAGTGGATCTCTACCTGTGGCGGCTGGTGCCGGCGGCTATTGCGATGCTGCTATTGCTCTTCGGATTGATTTGGGACAGCGACTAACACAATGGTCGAATCCTTTTTGACAGGTGTGATCGCCACTAGTGCGCTGATGGCCGCGCTTTTCTTCCTTAAATTCTGGAGGGAAACGCGAGATTCCTTTTTCCTCGCCTTCGCTGCTTCATTCACGATTGAAGGCCTGAGTCGTGTCGCGGCCCTTTTCCTTTCCAATCCCAACCACGGAAGCCTTGGATACTATCTAGTGCGCCTGGTGGCGTTTTTGCTCATCCTGTTCGCGATTCTCCGCAAGAACTACGGGAGAAGCGGCTGACCGAGGGCTTTATCCAGCCTCGCCAGGAGCAGAGAAAAGCGGAACTTAGCCATAATAAAACGGGTGTCTCAAGCGTCCAAAAGTGACGGCCCGGGAGGCTGGAGAATCGTGCGAGCACTGACAGGCGCAGGTTACGTCGCTCTTTGTTGCGGCGCATTGGTCGCGCAGTCCGGCGGGGTCTCGCCCAGGTTCGGAACCGTGGAAATCCGCGCCAGCGGTCCGAATACGATCCCGCGGATGAGGAGCGGATTTTCTCGCGGGCCTTATGAATTAGCGAACGCCACGACCGCGGATCTGATCCGCACGGCTTGGGGCGTCGATGCCGATGGAGTCGTCGGCGGACCGGACTGGCTGGATACGGACCGCTTCGATGTGATCGCCACGGCGCCGGCGGGTTCGAGCCAGGAGACGCTAAGGACGATGCTTAAGGGGCTGCTGGAGGAACGTTTCCACTTAGTGACGCACAAGGACACACGGATGGCGCCGGTGTATTCGGTGACGGTGGAAAAAAAGCCTCGGCTGAAACAATCTGACGGGTCCGAAGAAGCTGGATGCCGGCTTCCGCCATTCCGCAATCCGATTTTGTTCGAGTGCCGCAACATGACGATGGCGGCGTTTATCGAAGGATTACCCCGGATGCCAGGGGCGTCTGCCTACCTGTTCAACTATCGTGTCGTCGACCAGACCGGACTGAAGGGCGCTTGGGATTTCAGCGTCAAGTGGTCCACGCTCAATCCCGCTGCGCCGGGTCGAGCCGCAGGGAATGCCATTACGTTGTTTGATGCGTTCGAGAAGCAGCTCGGGTTGAAGTTGAAACTCACCAAGATCCCCACACCGGTGGTTGTGGTGGATCACGTTGAAAAACCGGGGGCAAAGGAAACCCTGGCTGCGCGCCCGATGGAGTTCGAAGTAGCTTCGATCAAGCCGGCTGGTCCCGGTGCCCGAGGTAGTAATGTCGGCGCTCAGCCCACTGGCCGGGTGCGCGTAGATATGACGCTAAAGGGCCTCATTCAAGAAGCATGGGGCGACCTGAATCCCTTACGGATCATTGGTGGACCGAAGTCCATAGATGAAACTCAATGGGTGGTCGTCGCAAAAGCACCGCGCACGGAGCTGGCAGGCGTCGGGATCATGAATGGAGTCGATATCAATACAATGCGCATGATGCTGCGCGCGCTTTTGATCGATCGCTTCAAGCTGGCGGCTCACACCGAAGACCGCCTGGTATCCGGGTATGCGCTGGTGGCGGTGAAGCCCAAGCTGCGGAAAGCGGACCCTGCGAATCGTCCGGGATGCAAGGATGGCCCGGGCGTTGACGGAAAGGATCCGAGGTTTGCGAATCTCGCGGCATCGAAGCTCGTAACCTGCCGGAATTTTACGCTTGCGCAGTTTGCTGCCGCGTTAAGTGCCTGGAATCCCGAAGAAACCATTCTCTTTGGTTTCCCGCCGGTGGTGGATGCAACTGGGATCGAAGGCAGGTACATGACCATCAATTTCACGCCGCCTCGCGTCTTCCAGAACATCGCACCGCCAGCCGTGACCGGCGATACGGCGGCATCCGAGCCGGACGGGGCAATTTCGATTTTCGAGGCGTTGGAGAAGCAGCTCGGGCTGAAGCTGGAATCACGCAAGGTGACGGGTCAGGTGCTCGTCATCGACCATGTGAATGAGATGCCGACGGATAACTAGTCTGCGTCGCCATCGAAGGAAAAGCGTGATAGGTTGAGGAGCATGGGACAGACCAACTACATCGTCTCGTTGTTGATTCTCTTCGCGATTGTCGCGGTAGTGTTCCGACGCTCGATGCTGGACGCGTTGATCGACGGGATCAACGCGGTTGCCGATAACTTGCGGGGCGGCGGTCCTCCGCCTCCGATGCATCCCTCCCCGGCGGATGACGGAGCTCTGCTTCGCAGGCGATCCCATACTGATGCCACGCAGATCCATGCCAACCAAGCCGATTGATTTCGACACCGTACGGAAAATCGCAAGCGCGCTGCCGGATGTGGAGGATGCTTCGGCCTACGGTTCGCCGGCCATCAAAGTTCGCGGCAAGCTATTGACATGCATCCCGACCAACAAATCCGCCGAGCCTAACTCGCTGGCGGTTCGCATCGCTATCGATCAGCGTGCGGAGTTGGTCGCAACTGCGCCGGATGTGTACTATTTTACCGATCATTACGCGAATTATCCGATGGTGCTGGTGCGATTGTCTCGCATCCACCCGGACGCTTTGCGAGATCTGTTAGGCGCAGGATGGCGCTTTGTGACCGCGAAAACTCGGAACGGCAAGCGTCCTATTCGAAAATCGGCACCTCGCGCCAAGTGAGTTGCCCGTTCACAGCCAAACTTTGCCCGCTCGCAAGGAATGCTGAGATCTTCGCGGCCGAAAGTCGTAGAATAATTTCGGAAAGGTTCCACGATGGAATCCCCGGCGCATTCCCCCGTGAAGAAATCGGCGAGAGTGGTGCTGACGGTGGCTGCTGCGATGAGCATGGCCGCGCGTGGCCAGCTCGCTCCGGATCCATGCGACGCGGGGACCTTCAACACCAAAGCCTGCAAGGTCGCCGTGCAGCACAATGGATACTGCGCCGGTTCTAACTGGGTCCCGATGACCTACTCAGCGGCTTATCCCTACTATTACGATTCCTATCAGGCTTACCTTGCGAATGGAGGCGTGGCGACCGCGGCGGAGGCTGGAAACTGCCGAAGCGCGCACTACGGCTTCTTTGGCTTGCACGGAATCTCGCGGGGAGGTTTCGGATCCACTGGCTCGGGGCATCATCACGGCGGCAGCTAGTGCGGCGAATTGAGTGCCAGCCCAGGACCGGCTGGCAGCAGAGAGTGGAAGAGGCCGGACTGTTGTGGCACTCGGGCGTAGAGCCGTATTGGAATGAATCCGCGTTCTACGAATTTACGGCGCGGGAAATCGAGCTGTTGGAGTCCGCTACCAGTGAGCTGGCGGAAATGGCGCTGGCGGCCGCGCAGCGGATTATCGACACGAAGTCGTACCCGAGGCTCGGGATTCCGCAGAGTGCGATTGCGCTGATCGAGAATTCCTGGATGGCAGAGCCGCCCTCGCTGTACGGGCGCTTCGATCTGGCTTACGACGGCGTTCATCCGCCGAAGCTGCTGGAATATAACGCCGACACTCCGACGTCGCTCCTGGAAGCTGCGGCCGTCCAGTGGTACTGGCTGGAGGACGTGTTTCCGGCCGCCGACCAGTTCAATTCGATTCATGAACGTTTGATCGCCCGGTGGAGGGAACTCGCGCCATACCTGCCGGGACGTCGCATCGACTTTTGCTCGATGGACGATCTGGAAGATGGCATGACCGTCACCTACCTTATGGATACGGCGCGGCAAGCGGGGCTCACGTCGTCGATTTTTCCGATCGACGAAATCGGTTGGGATGGCGAAAGTTTCCTGGGACCGCATGCCCGGCCTCTAGAGGCGGTCTTCAAGTTGTATCCGTGGGAATGGATGGTGCGCGAGGAGTTCGCCGAGCACCTCGGCGTGGCGCGGACGATCTGGATCGAGCCGGCATGGAAAATGTTGCTTTCGAACAAAGGCATCCTGCCGGTGCTGTGGGACCTGTATCCGGGACATCCCAATTTACTGGAGGCTCGCTTCGACTCGCCAGGTGAGATGACGCAGTGGATCCGAAAGCCGTTGCTCGGCCGCGAGGGCGCGAACATCACGCTGCACGGTGCAGGTGAGCATCTTGAGACCGCGGGCGAATATGGCGAGGAAGGGTATGTATATCAGGAGCTCGCTCCGCTGCGGCAGTTTCAGGGCAGGTTTCCGGTCATCGGCAGTTGGGTGGTTGAGGAGACCGAGAGCGTCCCGGCGGCTGGCATCGGAATTCGCGAATCGGACAGTCCGATCATTACCAATACCAGCCGCTTCGTGCCGCACCTGTTTCTGTGAAGCAAAGAAGCTTTAGGACATCGCCTCCCAAGAGGAATACAATAAGCATGTGAATTCAGCGATGGACCGTTCAGCACGATTGTGGATAGCAATGGTAGTTCTGGCCGCGTGCGCCAGGCTGCTTCCTCATCCTTGGAATTTCACTCCAATGATGGCCCTAGCACTATTCGCGGGAAATCAAGCGCGAAGGGCCACCACAGGTGTTCTGGCGACCTTGCTGGCGCTGGCTCTGAGTGATGCCGTGATGGGTTTCTATAGCGGCTTCTGGTATGTGTATGCTGCGTCGCTGATTCCGGTGCTGCTCGGCCGGGTGATCCGTAACCGAAGCGGCGTGGGCGCCATAACGGCCACGGCTCTCGCCTCCAGCCTGTCATTTTTCCTGATCACCAATTTCATGGTCTGGGCCACCCGAAGCCTATACCCACACACTCTTGGCGGCCTTGCGGCCTCTTACGTCGCGGGGATGCCCTTTTATCAGAACCAACTTCTGGGCGACGCCTTTTACACGCTGGCCATATTCGGTGGTTACGCTTGTCTGGTGCGTTTATTCCGGCCGGAGCGGCAGGCCGCCTAGCGTGCGCGTCGTTTCCCTGCTGGCCAGCGCCACTGAAATCGTCTGCGCTCTGGAAGCAGGCGACATGCTGGTTGGCCGGTCACACGAATGCGATAATCCCTCCTGGGTTCGGCGGTTGCCCGCGTGCAGCGAGCCCGCTTTCGACGTCTCCGTTTCGAACAGGGAAATCGACGCGGAAGTAAGACGCCGGCTGCGGTCGAGCGAGCCGTTATACCTTTTACGTGGAGATCTACTTCGCGAATTGCGTCCGGATCTGGTTATCACGCAGGCGCACTGCGACGTATGCGCAGTTACTCCCGGCGATGTCGAGCGAAGCGGAGCTTGTGCGCTCACCGTGGACCAATTGGCCTTGACGGCATCCTCACTCGAAGGTATCTTCCAGGGCATTCAGGACATCGCTGAGCGGCTTGATCTGCAAGAGCGCGGCCGCAACGTGGTCGAACGCGAGCGCCGGCGATTGCAAACCGTGACCGAACAAACCGCCGGTCGCAAACGGCCAACCCTGGTGATGCTGGAGTGGACTGACCCGATGTTCGCAATGGGGAACTGGGGTCCTGAGCTGGTCGAAATCGCCAATGGAGAATTGTTACTCGGGCGAAAAGGCGAATACTCAAAAGCCATGGACGCCGAAGACTTGCGTGCGGCGGATCCGGAGTACTTGATTGTCGCGCCCTGCGGATTCAACTTGGAGCGAGCCTTGAGGGAGCAAGCCATCCTCGAACGGCATTCCTGGTGGGGAGAGCTCCATGCGGTGCGCCACGGCAATGTTGCATTGGCCGACGGCAATCTTTTCTTTAACCGGTCTGGAATGACGATTTCCCAAACGGCGGAGATCATCGCAGAAATTTTGCATGGGGTCCAGTTCGGAGCTTGCACCGAAGGAACGCATTGGCGCCGCGTGACCCCTCCGGCGGCGTCCGATTCACGAGCCACGAGGGTAACCCGGGTTTGAAGAAGGTTCTCTTATCCTGGAGCAGCGGAAAAGACAGCGCCTGGACGTTGCATCTCCTGCGGCAAAATCCCGATGTCCAGGTCGCTGCACTGCTGACGAGCTTTAATGCAGAGGCGAACCGGGTCGCGATGCATGCGGTCCGGCGTGCGCTGGTGGAGACTCAGGCGGAGCGCATCGGGATTCCGCTATGGGCAGTGGACCTGCCGTGGCCCTGTTCTAACGCGGAATACGAAGAACGGATGCGCGCGGTATGCCAGCGAGCCTCGGCCGAGGGCATTACCGCGGTCGCCTTCGGGGATCTATTCCTGCAGGACATTCGTGATTACCGGGAGCGCCAGCTGCAGGGGACCGGACTCGATCCGCTCTTTCCGGTCTGGCGAATCCCGACGGGACAACTGGGGCGAGACATGATCGCAGCTGGCCTAAAAGCCAAAATCACTTGCGTGGACCCTTCCAGGCTAGAGAAGCAACTTGCCGGTCGTGATTACGATCTTGACTTGCTGCGCGCTTTACCCGCCGGAGTCGACCCGTGCGGCGAAAACGGCGAGTTTCACACCTTTGTCTACGATGCTCCCGTATTCTCTGGCGCGATCGGCGTGGAGACCGGTGAAATTGTCGAGCGCGACGGATTCGTCTTTGCGGATGTGGTGCCCACGGTATAAACCTATTCGCGAAAGCGATAGAGATCCGAGGTGGCGACCCCGACATCCAGTAGTTTCAAACATGTGAATAACTGATGCTTGTGGTTGATGAGATGCTCAAGGTTCCCCAGCAACAAAGTTAAGAGTGACTCGCCCTGCTTCACAAAGACGGTGGGGACCACGCGGCTGAGGTCTGCGTCTGTAAGCAGCGCGAAGCCCTCATCGATGTGCCTCCGATAGGTCTCAATTCTGCTGGCCGCCTCGTCGGGTAAGCAGCGATGGTTGACGGGCAGTTCCTGCAAGTTCACGAAATGGGCCAAGCGCTGCTTTTCGAAGCCATACAGAACCGCGCAGAATCCCGCCATGCAGTCAAGCAGATGGCCAAGGAGAATTCCGACCGTCCAATTGCCCAACCTTCCGGGGGCCCAATCGACACAGTTCGCGGGCAGAAGGCTGATCAGATGCTGAGAGCCGTCAAGTTGTTCGTGAATCTTGCTCAAGAAAGAAGCGCAGAGTCGGCGGGCGTCGTCCATCGAAGCAGTGTCTCATGTAAGGCAGATGCCGCCTGATCGAAGAAGTTAGCGCGGTTCTACCAACTCCTGGATCACCGGCCCCGGCAGGTCCGGTTCGGCGCGGTCCATCAGCTTCAGAACGGTGGGGACGAAGCTTAGACTGTCGTACGGAGTTTCGACGCGCATACCCAGGGGGATGCCGGTATCCTTGCCGCCGGCGAAGAGCAGGACCGAATGCGTCGATGGGCGCAAGAACGATCCATGGTTGCCGCCGGGGTTGAAGCCGCGAACGTTGAAATTCCAGTGGTCGTTGGCCAGCACCAGCATGTCGGTGCGGCGCAATTGTGCTTTACGCTGGCTGTAGCGATCCGGAGTCGAGGGCGGACCTGGCGGGTCGAGCAGTTCCTCGGTCAGGCTGATGATGCCGTTTGAATAGCGCGTGCGGTGCACCGCATTGAGCCACGCGCGCTCGTCATGCCATTGACCGAGCCAGGTTTCGCGGTCGTTCCCGCTGATATTGAGTTGAGGATCTTCAAACAGTTCTAGCGGCAAACCCGGTCCCAATCGGGTGGGTGTGAGATCTTCGGTCACAGGCAGATAACGCAGATCGTTTCCGCGGGCGAGGATTAGCGCCTGATGCGCGGCATCGCGCCATATCAAGACCGCATCGCGATCGGGTTGATCTTCCGCCGGAAGCATGGTCAATTTTTCGCGCCGGATCCGCACTGCGATGAAGTCCACGGGCTTGGGCGCCAATCCGGGCTGGACGTTATTCCGTACCGAAATTGAGCGCAACGCGGACAGGTAATCGACGTTTTGGAAGCTGCGCTCCCAATCGAGCGAGCCGTCCTCGGCGGTCACTAGCCCGCCGGGTGCGCGGCCCGTCACGTAATGCCGCAGGTCCCAGTACGAATTCAGCGGGCCCAGAGACTTGGGTGGAATCAGCTCGGATATTTTGAACTTGCCAGGATCGAAGTCGGCTGGTTTCAAGTCCAGCAAACGCCAGATGACGGCCACGTATTCCCCGTATGCCTTGCGCTCCGCGCGCCAAGTAGCTAAACGCACACCGTCCCGGCGGGCGTCTTTATCCAGGCCGAGGCTGATCTGCTCCTTGGTCCATTTTTTCTTGGGCTGGGCATTCACCCGCTTCTGCTGCGCGTCAATTTGTTTTTGTAAAGCCTCGATGCGGCCATCCAACTCGGCGAGATCGTCGGATAAAGCATCCATATCGCGTCGCCAATCGTCGCGGACCTTATCCAGAGTCGAGAACAGCGCGGTTAAGGCGGCGTTGCGGACCGGACCCGGCAGGCGCTTCTGAATCAATTGGTCGAGAAGAATCTGCACTACGTTGAGCGTGTTATTCCGCAAGCCAATGTTGGCGCGCTCATTGCCATCGAGATCGAGCATCACCGTGGGGTATTGATCGGATTGGCCGGCCAGATAGGCTGAATCGGGGCTGGGTGTAATGACTTCGGAGACAAACGGATCCAGCCCCTTGATCTTGAATTCGGTGAGCGGATGGCGGTTGGTAAGGACGTGATGAGCCCCCCCGGCGGGGCTGTTGAACCAGTCCACCAGGCTGTAACCCTGGCTGAAAACGGTCTCCGATGTGTTCATGCCATGGTCCGAGACCAGCACTAACGCCGTGTTCGCACTCAGCGGACTGGCGACGATTGCATTCCAGATGCGGCCCACCAAAGCATCCAGATTTTCCAGGGCGTGGAGCTGGGAAACAGAATCGCCGGTGAGATGCGCGATGTGATCGTAGTCGCCGGTGAAGTAATCAAGATAGCGAATTTGCGGGTTTTGGAGACTGCGTATCAGATCTGCTTCGGTTTGGCGAAACACGGAATCGGCCCAGGGCAGGCCGAGTTCCCACTCATCCAGAAAGTCCCGGGGTGAGCCCGCGGAGACGGCCCGTTTCAAGGCGCCCGGAAAGGAGTTCAGCCGTAGGCCGCGCTGCAGCAGCTGCAGGGATTGGAAACGTTGCTCATAAGGGAACCGGTCGATCAGCAGCGGCACGCCGGCATCGTCCAAAACCTCGACGCCCGGCATGTCGATGTGCCGGGATATCGGGTAACCGAAATAAAACGAGAGAAAGTTGAGGTAATCGTAAGGGTGCAGCGTATAGCGATCGTATTCGACGTTGCCCCGGATCTGCAAATGGCGGCCGGTATCGAGCAGCGACCAGGATGGTGCGGACAGGCTCAATCCGCGTACATAGAAGTTTTCCATCCATACACCGTTTTGCGCGAATACGTGCTGGATCCAAGGCAGACGGCTGTGATCGTCCCGGCCGGGGCCGCCAGTCTTTCTCACATACTGTTCCAGCACATCGTCGGGCAGGCCGTCGACTTTCAGAATCACGATGCGCTGGACTTTTGCCGGTGCGGCGCCAGTATCGGCAGCCCGGAGAAGGAGTGCGGAGAGGAACAGGAGCGCGATGCATGGCACGCGGCTTCTGCGCACGATGCTATTGTCCCGCCGCCACGCCGGCGCCCGCCAGCGCGCGTGCACACAATTCCCGGGTTTCAGCGTCGCTGGTTTGCCGCATGATCCGTGAAACCACCTCCACCGAGCGGGGCGGAACGCCTGTGACGATCAACTCGTTCACGGCGCGGCGAACTTCGGCGATATTCCAGACCACATCGGGCTGGGGGCTGGATTTAGCCACTGTCTCGAGGAATTGGATTTGCCGTTCCGCCCGCCGCTCCCGGCTGAGGGCAGCTGCCAGACTTGTGCTGTCCTTCATTTCGTGGTGCGAATAGATGCCCAGACTGAACCAGTGGGCCATATGCAGGCTTGCGCGTGCGGGTATACCATGCACGCGCGCGGCCATCTCCGCATTGCGATCGTGTTCCAGCCGCACGGTCAATCCTTGCGGATCCGAGGCATAGCGCATTAAAGCGTCGTATTGACGCGTCGCGATTTCGGTCTCTTCGAAGACGCTTTCCTCCAGCGGATTCACGCCCAGGATTTCCAGCCTTCCTTGCAGCTCAGCGCGCAACGCCGGGTCCATGGAGCCGTCGAGCGTCAACCAGCGCCGCACCTGCGAATAAGCTTTCAGGCGAGCCGAACGATTATTAGGATCGCCATGGCGGGAGCGCACGAAATTCCAGGTCATGGAACCCGCGAGATACGGCCAATTACCGAACTTGGAGATCCCCAACACGCCGGTTACAGCATCCGTAGTCGCCATACGCAGCATCTCCCGGTTTTTGGGCTTATGCGTGTCCCTGAAATCCACCAGAACCAGCGGGACTTTCGGATACTCCAGGGCGTACAGCGCCAGCGGGATCAGCTCGCGAGAAGTGGCCCCGGGCGTGTCCGCGGCCGTGGCCGCATCTAGGGGCAGTCCCGCCTCATCGAAATACCGCTTCTGCGTATACCCGGTCCAGTTTTTGAGCCTCGAATCGTTGAAAGGATCCGCGATGCCCAGAAAGCGCCCATCCCACTTGCGTGGTTGACCCTCGCGGGACACCACGTCTTCGCGCGCGATCCACACCAGTGCGTGCGTTCTGGAGCGGGCAAACCCAAGGGGATCGAAATACAATCCGTTGGCTTCGGCGCGCTGCCTCAGAAGCTCCCAGTTGTGGCCGCGCGTCTCCTCGGTTTGTATCCGGTTTTTGAGATACGCTTCCGGGAGGTGTTCGGTGGTGACTAATCCGCCGAGAGTTTTTCCAGCCAAAGACAAGCGCGCCTGCATTTCAAGTAATTCGGGCTCACTCAACACGGCTTGGGCGTCGGGAATCTCTTCCAACTGGGAGATCGCGGTCAGGCCCTCCATCAAGTTGACTTGCCGCTGATCGGCAAGATTTGCTCGATAACGGCGGGTGGAAGCGCGAATCAGCGCACCGTTTGAGTCGATTGCCGCAGCCTGCACCAGAGACTGCGCGAGCGCGTTCCAGACCACCTTGCTGGTATTACCCAGGTCTAGGATGGCGGCTGGCGTCTGGTCCATGTTCTTCCCCAGGTCGGGGCGCCAGTAGAAGAAGGGAACGAAGGCCGCCGCGCGTTGCAAGATGGTTGGCCGCGCCGAAGTCAGAACCCAGATGTATCGTAAACGGTCGTTATCGGGGTCATTGTCGCCCAAAGTGTCGCGGAGGACGCTCACTAGAGGAATTTCGCCGGTGTGCTCGGGAAGGGTGCTGAAAATGGTCAGCAGTTCCGCGCCGTCGGCCACCGGTTTGCGCTCCACCCGGAAGTCTGGCGGACGGAAGTCGGACGCCAGAGCGTCCGGTGTCGCGGCCCAAGAAATAAGGGATAAAAAGGGGAAAATGAGCGCCGCCCAGTGCATGCGACTCCTCTTCAGCACCTATGATACCAGTGGCAGGTGGGGAATTTGATACCCCCAAAAGGGCGATACCAAACCCACCTCAGGGTTCTTGGCTCAAAGGTGGTAGTAAGGCATACTAAGACCTCACTATGACGGCATACGAAGAATCCTACCCTGGTCTTTGTGTAGAACTTGGTTTGACCTGCGAAGCCTGCAGTTCCAACACGGCTCGTGAAGTGGCTCGTGTTTGTAAGGGCTTGCGAGGAAAAATGCTGGGACAGATGTTCGTGCAGCTATATCCGCATCCAGCTTGTTCGGCCATGCATAACAACTTCGCGCAAGCCTATTTGGACGCCTCGCCTAAAGAAGTGCAGCGGGAAACGTCGCCCATCAGGATCGCTGCAGTAGCCTAGCGCCTGCTCTTTCTAGTTTTCGCTCTTCTCAGCCTGCTCCGCCCAACCCTTTTCCAGCATCCGCGAGTATTCCCCCGATGCGAAGATCTCGAAGTCGAATCCCAGATGTTCGGGGTCGGCGAAGGGCGCTTGACCTATGTGGCAATGAAACATCTGGTCGGCATAGCGATGATAGTGGCGCAGAAAATCGGGGGAAAACATTTCCTGCGGAGGCATCTCCGCCAGTATGACGTTCAGTCCCAGCGCGCGAGAAAAAATCGATTTGTGGTTCGATACGCCCCACTTTTTTAGTTTGCTGGTGACCTCCGCGGGCGGATTCTGCACCAGGTAGGCGGCGAAACTTTGGGGCTGGAAACTAGTTCCCTTCAGCTCGGGATAGCGGCTGACATGCTCCATGCATTGGCTGACCCAGCGCAGAATGTCCTTTCCCACATAAAACAGCATACGGACTTCCTGATAACGGCCTTCGAGCAGCGTCCGTTCCAGCTCCTCCGAGGACTGGCCGGACGGCAGCAAGCCTTGCAGCATGAGGCTCGCCCGCGAACTTTCCACGACCTTGCTGGGTCCGGACTGGTCCGCAAACGGATGAAGAATCAGGGGGGGAAGCTTATGGGCGACTAAAGTATTTTGCATGGCTGCCTTCTTGGGCAACCCAAGTATGGCGAACTAACGCCGCTCTGTGAGCAGTACTTTGGCCTCAATTCGCTGGGACCCGCGGAGGACCTTAACTAGTACTTCATCTCCAGGCTTATGGGCCTGCAACGCGTAGGTGAAGTCGTACAGATTCCCAATGTCCTTGCCGTCGAACTCGATCAGGATATCGCCCGCTTTGAGACCGGCTTTCGCCGCGGGCGTTCCATCGCGCACGTCGGCGAAGCGGACACCATGCGGAGGCTCATCGAAGTCCGGGATGCTGCCGAAGTTGGGGCCATATCCGCCACCGCTACTGCCGGAACTGATGGGAGCAGTCTTCTCCACCACGCGTTGAAAATTCGGACGTTCCGGGTCGTTAGCCAAACGTGTTGCAATCTGAGCGACGTACCCCAGGAGCTTGGCTGCATCGGGGGCATCGATCTTGTCCCAGGTGTCGCTGGGCTTATGATAATCGCCGTGCAGGCCGCTGAAGAAAAACAGGACCGGCACCTGCTTCACGGTGAAGGACATGTGATCGCTGCCACCGTAGCCCGTAGCTTCCGAAAGATCGAGTTTGAATCCGGCAGGCGGTTGAATCGATTCAACTAGTTTGTCCAGCGTGGAACCCGTTCCGGTGCCATTGACATAGACCTTGCCGTTCTTAATTCGGCCGATCATGTCCATGTTGAGCATGGTCACGGCGTTTTCGAGCGGCAGCAAAGGATGCCCCGTGTAGTAATTGCTGCCCAGGAGTCCCAATTCTTCGCCCGCGAAGGTCATGAAAAGAATCCCGCGTCGCTGCCGCGGCTGACGCGAGAAATAGCGGGCCAGTTCGATGACGCCCGCGGTTCCCGAGGCGTTGTCATCGGCGCCGGGATGGACGGTCCCGATCTGCGACGGCGCCAGCGAATGTTCGTCGCCCAGGCCCAGATGATCGTAATGCGCGCCGATGATCACATATTCGGAAGTCTTACCTGGAATATAGGCCGCGACGTTGTGGACCGTCTTCGTATCGTGTTGGATATCGAGCGACATGCTGACGGTCAGCTTCGTGAGCTGGAAAGAGCGCGGCTTCAGGTCTTTGTCGATGGCGTCCAGAATTTCGTGCAGGTCGCGGCCCTCAGTCTTGAGCCACGCGTCGGCGGTGGCCTCTTTCACCTGTACGAACAGGACGCCGGCGTCGGTGGGCCCTGTGGCTTGGCCGAACGGCGTTAGCTGATCTTCTTGCGCGGTATGGTGCGGGTAGGAGTCGTTCACCAGGATTACGGCTCGGGCGCCGTGCATCTTCCCATTCACGGCTTTGATCGCGAACGTCGAATGCTGGGTGAGTTCTTTGCCTGCGAATACACTCTTGTCATCGTTTTCCTGCGGCTCGTGCCGGACCAGCAGAACGATTTTGTCTTTGACATCGACACCGGCGTAATCGTCGTAATGATATTCGTTGGCTGTGATGCCGTAACCGACGAACACCACCGGAGCGGAGACCGTGCCGGAGGAAGAAAAACTGAACGGGATAAATCCGTTGCGCAGCGGCAGCGTCGCAGCATTCGCTTCGAAATGGTTCGTGGCACCCAGGTGAGCGCCGACCGTGGTGGTGAATGCCTGCTCATAGCCGCTGCCCGGAACCGGTTTGACGCCAAAGGATTGGAATTGCGATGCGATGTAGTCCGCAGCTTTTTCGAGTTCCGGCGATCCGGTCGCGCGGCCTTTGAGCTCCGGCGACGCGAGGTACTTGATGTGCGCCAGGTACGCGTCCGGACTAATGGTTGCGGGGGCTTGCGCCCAAACCGCCGTCAATCCAACCAACGTAACTATCGCAAATCGGCGCACGGCTACTTTTGCCTGACAGCAACCTTCGGAATATTGACGACGCAAGTCTCTTCACACTTTGTGTCGTCGGTTTTGGCGGTCGTCTTGGCAGCGGCGGCCTGGTGGTCGATTTCGAGCTGGACCAGCTGCTGCATGATGGGCCATTCGAGCGCACCCACGAACTTGCGGCCGTTGATGTAAAGAGTCGGGGTAGCATCCAGGCCTAGCCCGTGCGCCTCCGCGATATTTTGGGCAACTTCCTTATCGGTAACCTTGCCGTCCACGCAACGTCCCAGTTGGATCGAGTCGACGCCGGCGGTCCCTGCCCAGGCCATCACTTTCGCATTGAGAGTTTCGGGAGTAACGCCTTCCTGATTCTCGTAGATCCAATCGTGGAACTTCCAGAAAGCCTGCGGATCCTGTTTGTAGATGCAGCGCCCCGTATCAGAGGCGGCGCGGGCCCACGGATGGATCGACTGAAGCGGAAAGTCTTTGAAGTAAACCTGCACCTTGTCGGGGAAATTTTGCACCAGATTTTTGCGCATCACGTCGGCTTCGACCTTGCACACGGGACATTGGAAATCGCCGTAGACCACGATGGTGACGGGCGCGCCTGGCTTCCCGTAGCTCGGTTGAGAGTCGAGCTTGATCTGGTCGAGTGCCGATTGAAACGGACTCTTGCTCATGTCATACACTTCGCCTTTGACGATATTTTTGCCGTTCTGCGAGATCAGGTAGTGCTCTTCCTTGGTTTGCCCCTGATAGGAGAGGTGCACGGCGATCTCGGAGAATCCCGGCAGATAGGCCGAAGGCTTGGGATCGTCGATGCTGACCGAGACCTGTGGGATCCACAGCTCGGCGTGACGCAAATAGGCTTCGATGGCGGGCTTGTCGATTGCTGCGGAAGGGATCGCTTTGGTCTGCGCGAATATCGGGAGCGTAACCAAGGTGGCAAGCAGGAACGTGGCAAGTTTCATGTTTTGGACCTAAATTTTATTGTCGCACTCCTGTAACCGTGGACGGCCGGCCTGGAGACCGGCCCTACTATACTGGATGTTTGTCGAAATACTGGCTGTGGGTTCCGCTGCTGGTGGTGTACCTGAGCAGCCTGGGCCGAGTCGGATTCCTGGGACCGGACGAGCCGCGCTACGCCTCCATCGGCCGCGAAATGGCGCGCTCGGGCGATTGGGTCACGCCACGCCTGAACGGATCTCCCTGGTTTGAAAAACCACCACTTCTGTATTGGCTCACGGGAGCAGGGCAAAAGTTCCACCTCTCGGACGAGTGGGCCGCCCGGCTGCCTCTAGCACTCCTCAGCCTCGCGTTTCTGTGGTTCTTTCATCGCATGCTTGCGCGCGAATTTTCCCCCCGTCTAGCACTGTCAGCGACGGGGATTCTGGCGACATCCGCCGGATGGGTGGCCTACAGTTTCGCATCGGTCCCCGATCTTCCGATGTCGGCTGCATTGGGAGCCGCGGTGCTGATCGCGTTATTTGACACCCGGCCGAGGCAGGGTTACGCAGCCGGCATACTTCTCGGGCTTGCGGTTTTGGCGAAGGCTTTCGTGCCGTTAGTGCTCATCGCGCCGGTGCTGTTGATCGCACGCGGCAAGCGGATTCCCATGCTGGTGGGCTGCGCGTTGGTAGCCGCCCCCTGGCTGCTGCTGTCTACATTGCGGCATGGATCGCCTTTCTGGGATGAGTTTTTTTGGAAACAACAAGTGGGACGATTCCTCCATCCCGCGCTCGATCACGTCCAACCTTGGTGGTACTACTTGCCGGTGTTGCTAGCGGGACTGTTTCCCTGGACCCCGCTAGCCGGGCTGCTAATGCGCTCCGCGCCGTATCGGGATGAACGTATCCGGTTCCTGGCGATGTGGGTTGGATACGCGCTGGTGTTCTTTTCCGCGGCGCAGAATAAGCTTCCCGGATATATGCTGCCATTGTTGCCTGCGCTGGCGATCGTCCTAGCTTTTGCGCTGGACAAGACCCCCGAGGCTGGATGGTGGATTGGCGCCTGCACGGTCTTACTCATTGCCACTCCGGCGATCGCGACGTATTTGCCGGACGCGCTTGTGTCCGGGGGCCGCTCGGCGCATTTCTCCGTCGCTCGCCTGGCTCGCGGATGGCCGTTCGCGTTGGCGTCTGCTGGGATTTTTTGGATGGCCTGGATTGCGAAAAGCGAGCCGACAAGACGCCATCAGGCTATGATCGCCGCGACGCTGGCTGCTCTGGCCGCCGTCGGCTACTTTAAGCTCAGCGTATTGCCGGTACTCGACCAGCGATATTCCGTGCGCGCATTCTGGCGCGCCAATGCATCGCAGATCGAGGGCGCATGCATTAAGGACATCAAGGATGTTCCGCGCCACTGGGTCTATGGATTAAATTACTATGCCGGGCGGGCCTTGCCCGAATGCACCGGAGCCGGGGTGCAAGTGATCGTCCGCGATGGCCGGCTTCAGCTCGGACCATAACTGTAAGAAAATCGAGCCTACTCCCTAGGGGCTATACCTATCACTCCCTTCAGCCGATGGTTAACGAGAGCGGAGGTTTCTATGATTCTGCCTCGTTATACAGTTTCTCGATTCTCAGCAGTGTTGCTGACTTTGGGGGCGATTCCCTCGCTGGGATGGGCGGGCGCGAAGCCGGCCATCGATCCCAACACCCCCGAGGGAAGGCTCCTCGAGAAGGTCCAAGCTGAGACCGACCTTTCGAAGAGGCTACAGTTGCTCGAGCTGGTTCCTGAGCTATTCCCATCGACGCCCGCAATGGAATACGCGTACATCGAACTGCAGGCTCGTTATCATCAGGCCGGCAATTTTCCCAAAGCCTTGGCCGCGGGCTCCAACGCGCTTATCCTAAATCCCAGCAATTTGGCAGTAGCGTGTTTGAACTGGCGCATTGCCGCGGATATGAAAGATGCGGTGCTGACAGCGACCTGGATGAAGCAGGCCGGCTACGTCGCGGAGAAAGCGTTGAAGAACCCCGATCCGGACATGACTCCGGCTACACGCGAGTGCGGCAACAGTGCGCGGCAGGCGATCGAACAGGAGGCATACAAGGAAGCCTTCACGGCCAAGAATCCTGCGGAGCGAATTAAACTGCTGGAAGCATTTCTGGTCAATCATCCTCAGACGACGCATGCCGACGAGATCGAGATCAGTATTTTTTTGGCGTATCGCGAACAGGGAGACGCCGTAAAAGCCCTAGCGGCGGCCGAAAAACTGGTAACGCATAACGATACGCGCGAGGACGCCATGCTGCTGGTGGCTGAATCCTATTTCAAGTCCGGCAAGGATCCCAATACTGTAGTGAATTTGTCGAAGAAGGCGATCGACCGTCTGAACAAAGCCGAGAAGCCGGCGGGCCTTAGCGATGCCGACTGGGCTCACAACAAGACTGCGGAGCTAACTCAGGCCCATTACATGATCGGCTCTGTCAATTTCCAAGCGGAAAAATGGGAAGCTGCCGACCAGGCGTTCCGCGCCGCGCTGCCGAATCTGACCGATCCTCGCTTCCGTGCCGAAGTGCTGAGCTCGCTGGGTTGGGCCAATTACAAACTGAAGAACGTCTCGGATTCGATCAAGTTCTATATCGATTGCACCAACATTCCGGGGCCGTACCAGTTGGCCGCTTCGAAGACGCTCAACACGATCACGGCTGAATACCGGATCAAGTAGACAGATACCCTTGTCTGGGTGCCTGCGGCGTCGTAGACTGTGGGCGTGCGAATCCTCTATGTTCTCGCTCTGGGTTTCGCGCCCCTATGCGCGTTCGCGCAGGATTCAGCCCCGGCGTCGGGCCAGTTCCACGGACCGCTAGCTTCCGGGGTATGGCCGGAGAACATGCTGAGAATCCGGCCTGCACTGAATCCCGCAAAGTTCGTTGGCCCGGCGTCTGGCGCGAGCCCGGTGTGCTCGATTCCCTTGCTGAAGGCGCAAATCCCGCAAGAGATCCATTTTGCAATGAAGCAGGTCGCGCCGCAATCCGACGCCTTAGCAATCATGCCGGAAGCGAAACCGCCGGCTCCATCCTGCGAGACCCCTCGGCCGGTGGTCACTAAATAACCTCGACGTGCTACTCTGAGCGCGGATGCGCCTGAGAAGCATTGTTCTGATCGTGGCGGCGCTGTGCGGCTGTTGGGGGTTGCTGCACGCGCAGAAGCCGTTTCAGGAATACGACACGGTCGAAGGACACGCGGAGTCCGCTATTCCTCCGGATGCGTATGTTCCCCATGAGTGGACCCGGGCGCGCCTGATGTATCCGGACTACACCGGCTTCCTGTTGGGATATCGCCGCCGGGGGAGTTGGACCATCGATTATCCTCGCTCCGACCGGCATCTGCTTTTCGGTGTGAAGCGCCTGACCCGGATCGACACCCGCTCGGTGGAACAGCCCGTGGCGCTCGATAATACCGATGACATCTACAACTGGCCCATGATGTACGCCGTCGAAGTCGGACATTGGCAGTTCAATCCCGAGCAAGCCGCGCAACTTCGCGAGTACCTCGACCGCGGTGGCTTTCTGATGGTGGATGATTTCCACGGCAGCGTCGAGTGGCAAGTGTTCCTGGAAGGAATCAAGCAGGTTTATCCAGACCGGGAAATCGTCGATTTGCCGAAGGCCGAACCCATTTTTCACACGCTCTACGACCTCGACGACAAGTACCAGATTCCGGGCGCGCAGTACCTCCGCAGTGGACGAACCTACGAACAGGATGGCTATAACGCCGAGTGGAAGGGAATCTATGACGACAAGGGCCGCGTGGTAGTAGCCATCTGTCACAACATGGATCTAGGCGACGCCTGGGAGTGGTCCGATGAGCCGGAATATCCGGCCGAGTGGGCCAATATGGCTTACCGTATCGCCATGAATTATTTCGTATACGACCTCACTCATTGAGCGTGCTATCCTTAAGTCCGGCTAAGACTTTCATGCGCCTTCGCGCGGCAGTTTTCCTCATTTTGGGCGGCCTCGGCACCTGGGGTGTCTTACATGCCCAGAAGCCCTTCCTCTCCTACGAAGTGGCCGAGGAACACGCCGAAGCCTCACTGCCGCCGGACTGGGAACGGGATGCGGAATGGACCCGTGCGCGGCTGAAATATACCAGCTCTACGTTCGAACATCCCCTTCCCAACAACACCGGCCGGTATGGCTGGCGCACCGATTACCCGCTGGGGGATCGCCACACCTTGCAGGGTCTGCTACGTCTAACGCGAGTGGACGCCAAATCGGTAGAGCAGGTGGTAGAGCTCGATAACAGCAGCGACATCTATAATTGGCCGTTCCTGTACGGGGTGGAGGTCGGGCACTGGAGTTTGAATGACGAGGAAGCCGACCAGATGCGCGATTATCTGCTGCGCGGCGGTTTCTTCATGACCGACGATTTTCACGGCACCCTGGAATGGGATGTCTTCATGGAGGGCATGCGCAAGGTGTTTCCGCGCCGTCCCGTGGTGGATATAGATAACAAAGATGAGATCTTCCACGTCATATACGATATAGACCAGCGTTCACGCATCCCGGGGGCGCAATTCATCTACAGCGGCATCCCGTGGGAGTTTGATGGCTTTGAGCCTAAGTTCCGTGCAATCTACGACGACAAAGGACGTATCATGGTCGGGATCTGCCATAACGTCGATATGGGCGACGCCATCGAATGGTCTGATGACCCCAGGTATCCGGAAAATTATGCATCTCTGGCGTATCGAGTGTCGGCGAACTACGTCATGTATGATCTGACACATTAATGAGAGCCTTCATCCTACATGTTCGAGTTTCTCTTTAAGTATCCGCTCTCGATCTATCGCCAAGGGACCTTTATCTTCCTGGCCGGATGGCCGATCTGGCTTATGGGACTGGGCGTGCTCGCGGCTGCCGGCGTGCTCGGCTTCCTGATCTGGAGGCAAAGCTCGGGATCGACACGCATGGGTGTGGTCCGGCGGACTTCGGTCTGGGTTTTGCAGACTGCGCTGGCCGCCTTACTGCTCTTCCTTCTGTGGCACCCGGCGCTGAGCGTGTCGGCCTTAAAGCCTCAGCAGAACATCGTGGCGGTGGTGATCGACGATTCCACTAGCATGACAACCAACGATGAAAACAGCACCCGCAAGGAAGCCGCCGAGAAGGTTCTCAATGGCGGGCTGTTGAAAGCGTTGCAGGAGAAGTTCCAGGTCCGGCTGTACAAGATGAGCGATCACGCCGAGCGCATCGACAAGCTGGAGCAATTGACGGCGGGCGCCACCGCTACGCACATCGGCGAAAGCCTGAAGCAGGTGGCTGCGGATGCATCGAGTCTTCCGATTGGCGCGATGATCCTGCTGAGCGATGGCGCCGACAACAGCGGCGGTGTCGATCTCGAAACGCTGGCGGAGATTCGCCGCCAGCGGATTCCGGTTCACACCATTGGACTGGGCCGCGAAACCATGAGCCACGACGTCGAAATCAGCAATGTGGACGTGGCTTCGCGAGCGCTGCCGGAATCGCGCCTGGGTGCGACTGTCAGCTTCCATCAGCACGGTTACACCGGGCAGAAAGCGAAGATCACCCTGAAGGAAGGTTCGAAGATCGTCGCCAGCCAGGATGTCACGCTGAAAGCTGAGGGAACCGAACAGGTGGAGACGGTTCTATTCAATCCGGGCGATGCCGGCGTCAAGACCATTGAGGCGGCAATTGAGCCGTTCCCGAACGAGGAAAATCTGCGCAACAATCGCGTTACCCGCCTGGTGAACGTCGACGCGCGCAAGCCCCGCCTCTTATATCTCGAAGGCGAGCCGCGCTGGGAGTTCAAATTCCTGCGCCGCGCCGTGGAAGATGACAAGTATATTGACTTGTTCTCGATTCTGCGAACCGCGCAGAATAAGCTTTACCGTCAAGAGCAGAAGGACGGCAAGCAGGGTCTTACGAACACGAACGAGTTAAAAGACGGTTTCCCCAGCACGGTCGAAGAATTGTTTGGATTCGACGGCATAATTTTTGGCAGCGTGGACGCGCCGTACCTTACCAAGAACCAGCAGGAGATGGTGAAACAGTTCGTCGACCGCCGTGGAGGCGGAGTTTTGTTCCTGGGCGGGAAAGATTCGCTGTCGGACGGAGGATGGGCCAAGTCGGTGGACGCGGATATTCTGCCAACTGTGCTGCCGGACCGCAAGAACACATATTCGTTTGTGGGCGCCGACGTTGAGTTGACTCCCGCCGGCCAAGATAGCCTGATCACTCGCATCGAAGAAGATCCCATCAAGAACGTGGAGCGCTGGAAGAAGCTGCCTTACATAAGGACATTTCAGGATCCGGGCGAACCGAAGCTGGGAGCGGTAGTGCTGGCGAACTTTATCCCGAAAGAAGGTGGCGGGGTAAAACGTCCCTTGCTTATAACGATGAACTATGGACGTGGGCGCTCTGCGATCTTCGCCACCGGTGGAAGCTGGCGCTGGCAGATGCTCCAGCCACTGGCGGATATGTCGCATGAAATGTTCTACCGTCAGTTGCTGCGCTGGATAGTGAGCGACACGCCGCAGCACGTCACCGGATCGACTCCGAAGAGTGTGCTGGCCGACGAATCGCATGTCAAGCTCCGAGCTGAAGTTCGCGACAAGACATATCTCCCAGCGTCCGACGCGATTGTGGAAGCGCACATCACCGGCGAGGGCGCGCAGCAGGAAACGGTCAATATGGTGCCGGAGCCTTTGGAGCAGGGGGTGTACGGCGCGGACTGGACCGCTCCGCAGGCCGGTTCTTATATTGTCGAAGTAGTGGCGAAGCGCGGCACGGAAGAGATCGGCAGAGACACGTTTACGTTCCGGCGGGAGGATGGCGTCGCGGAGAACTTCCATGTGGAGCAGAATCGCGAGCTACTGCAAAAGCTGTCGGCCGAAACCGGCGGATCGTATTACAAGCCATCTGACGCTCAGAAGCTGGGCAAGGACATCAACTATTCTCAGGCCGGCATCACCGTGCGCGAGACGCGGGATTTATGGGATATGCCGGCGATCTTCCTTTTGTTCCTCGGGATCCGGGCCGCGGAGTGGTTGCTGCGGCGCCGCTGGGGTGTCATATGAAAATCTTCCTTCTTCTTGCCATGGCCGCCGTATCCTTGCGGGCCGATACCTATTTCCTGACTGTATCCGGTCTAGGTGGCGAGGATCAGTACGACCAGCGTTTCAGTGGATGGGCCTCGGATCTGAACAAGCTGCTCAAAGCGGAGCCGGGCGCAAAAGTTGACACGTTGTCCGGCAAAGATGCGACTAAGACCAATATCGAAGCCAAGCTCCGCGCATTGTCGACGACCAAGCCGGACGATTCCTTTGTCCTGGTGCTGATTGGTCATGGAACCTACGACGATCTGGATTATAAATTCAACATTCCAGGTCCCGATATCTCCGCCTCTGAACTCGCGGGGCTGCTGGATAAGATTCCGGCGAAACAGGTAGTGATCAATACCACCAGCGCCAGCGGTGGCTCGTTGGCAACACTGCAGAAACCGAAGCGAGTGATCATCACCGCGACCAAGACCGGCACCGAGAAGAACGCGACTGTGTTCGCGCGCTTCTTTATTGAAGCGCTGCGCGATCCGGCCGCGGACTCCGATAAGAACCAGGCTATTTCCGTGCTCGAGGCATTTCGTTATGCCGAGGAGAAGACCGGAAAATACTTCGAGACCCAGAAGCGCCTGGCTACCGAGCATGCGCTGATCGAAGACCTGGGAAAAGGCGAAGGCGTGAAGGCGCCGTCGGCCGAAAACGGCGAGGGACTGATCGCCAACCGCCAGGTGCTGCTGCATCTGGGATCGGTGGCATCCATCGTCAACGATCCGGAAAAGCAGAAGCTGCTCAAACGCAAAGATGATCTGGAAACGCAAATCGACGAATTGAAGTATCGCAAGGCTGCGGTTCCGCAGCGCGAATACCAGCAGCAGATGAGACAGTTGCTGCTCGATCTGGCAACCGTGCAGGAAGGCCTGGACAAATGAAGTTGCAAACGGCCAAACTGCAAACGTTCTTGTTTGGAGCCGCGGTGCTCGCAGTGGCCTTTTTCCTGGCACGGCAAGGCGGTTTGTTCCGGCCTAAGCAAGTTTCCGCGCAAACGCCTTCTCAGGTAATCCAGTGCGAGACGCTGCGGAAGCACGGGGACCCTGGCACTAAAGCCTGCTACCAGAAGCTATCCTCCTCGAACGATCTGGCGATCAAAGCCGAGGGTCTGTGGGGATTGCGGGATTACCAGAGCGCAAATAACGCGTTCCAGGCGGCGGTCAAGGCTCGTCCCAAGGACGCGAATCTTAAAGTTCGCTGGGGCCGGATGTTCATGGAGTATTCGCAGCCCGGCGATGCCGAGGACTTGTTCCAGGAGGCCTTGAAAATAGACGAGAATAACGCGCAGGCGCTCTATGGCATGGCGCTGATCGCGACCGACGTTTTCGCGGGCGACGCTTCCGGCTTGGCCGAGAAAGCACTGAAGGCAGATCCGAAGATGTATGAAGCGCGCGAACTGCTGGCGCGCATCGCGCTCGAAGATAATCATCCCGAGAAGGCTGTCGAGGAAGCCAAGAAGGCGCTCGATATTTCGGGCGAAGCTCTCGACGCGCTATCCATACTGGCTACCGTCGATTGGCTGGACGATAAGCCCGGCAAGGAATGGATCGACCAGGTTTTCAAGATCAATCCGACCTACGGAGAAGCCTATGCTATGGCCGGGCATTTCTTCGTGATCAATCGCCGCTACGACGAAGGCATTCAGTATTACCGCAAGGCGCTCGAGATCAAACCCGACCTGTGGGAGGCTCGCGCCGAACTGGGCGTCAACCTGATGCGCTTCGGCCAGAACGCGGAAGCCCGGCAGAATCTGGAAGCGTGCTTCAACGCAAACTATTCTTCGCCGTTGGTACGCAATACGCTGAAGCTGCTGGACAGCATCGATAAAAATGTGGAGACCTTCACCACGCCCGCCACGGTCCTGAAGCTCGACAAGAAAGAAGGGGCGCTGCTGCGGCCGTACTTCCAGGCGGAGCTCGACCGCGCGATGGCGACCTACGAGAAGAAGTACCACTATAAGATCACCGGCCCGGTGCAGCTGGAAGTTTATCCGAATCATCCGGATTTCGAAGTTCGCACCATGGGCTTGCCGGGACTAGGCGCGCTGGGCGTGACCTTCGGTAAATACGTCGCGATGGATTCGCCGAGCGGGCGCCCGCCAGGCCAGTTCCATTGGGCCAGCACGCTGTGGCACGAGTTCAGCCACGTGTATGTGCTCTCCATCACGAATCACCGGGTGCCGCGCTGGTTCACCGAGGGGCTGGCGGTCTATGAAGAGACCGCGGCTTCCGGGTCGCCGGACTGGGGCGATCGCCTGGATCCGCCGTCCATCATGGCGATGAAGGACAAGAAGCTGCTAGGGATTGCGGATCTGGACCGCGGGTTCATCCATCCTACATATCCAGAGCAAGTGATCGTGTCGTACTTCCAAGGCGGCCAGGTAATCACGTTCATCGCCGAGAAATGGGGCTACGACAAGGTCCTGGCGATGATCCACGCGTTCGCCGATAAGAAAGATACGGTCGAGGTCATCGAACAGGAACTAAAGCTTAAGCCGGAAGAGTTCGATGCTCAGTTCTTTCCCTGGATCGAGGCGAAATACAAGAAACAGGTGGAAGGGTTTGACAAATGGCGCGACCAGTTGAAGCTAATCTCCCAAGCGGCCAAAGAAAAACAGTGGGATGACGTGATCAAGCGGGGTACAGAGATTCGCGATCTGTATCCTGACTTTGTCGAAACCGGAAACGTGTACGAATTTCTGGCCAAGGCCTATCTCGAGAAGGACGACAAGGCTAAGGCAATGGCGGAACTGGAACGCTATTCGAGCGTGGGAGGCCGCAGTCCCGCGGCGCTGAAGCAATTGTCCGATATGCAAGCCGACGCCGGGAAGAAGCGCGAGGCGGCGGCTACGCTGGAGCGGCTGAATCTGATTTATCTGGAAGACGACACCGCGCACCAGAAGCTCGGGAAGCTGTACATGGATCTGAAGAACCCCAATGGAGCGATTCGCGAGTACCAGGCCGCGCTGGCTCTGGGAACGATCGATCCGGCGGCGACGCAGTTCGGACTGGCCCAGGCGTTCCAAGCTGCTAATCGGCCGGAAGACGCGCTGGACGCGGTGTACAACGCGCTCGAAGCTGCGCCAGGATACAAGCCGGCCCAAGCCTTGTTGAGAGAACTGAATGCCAAGCAGTCTGGAAACGTGAAACAATAAACCAACCATAATGTCGACTCCTACTACTCAAACCCTCGACGCGAGCCAGGTCCAGGAAAAAATCATGCGCTTCCGCCAAATCCGGGAAGCCATCATCCAACAGATTCATAACGTGATCATTGGTCAGGACGAGGTCATCGAGCAGGTGCTGATCGCGCTGTTCGTGGGTGGCCACTGCCTGATTACCGGACTGCCCGGTACGGCCAAGACGCTGCTGGTGCGGACCATCGGCCAGATTCTTGGCTTAGACTTCAAGCGCATCCAGTTCACGCCCGATCTGATGCCCTCCGACATCACGGGGACAGACATTATCGAAGAAGATCCGACTACGGGACGCCGCACCTGGACGTTCATCCCCGGTCCGATTTTCTCTAACATCCTGCTGGCGGACGAAATCAACCGTACTCCTCCCAAGACTCAATCGGCGCTACTCGAAGCTATGCAGGAGCTTTCCTGCACGGTGCGCGGTAATCACTATAAGATCCGCCCGCCATTTTTTGTTCTGGCCACGCAGAACCCGATCGAGCTGGAAGGGACCTATCCGCTGCCCGAAGCGCAACTCGATCGGTTCATCTTCAACGTGCTGCTCGATTATCTTACGGCCGAGCAGGAGATCCTGGTATTGGACAACACCACGACGACCCATCAAGCCGTGGCCGAGACGGTCACGACACCCGAAGAGATCCTCGAATTCCAGAGGCTGGTGCGCATGGTGCCGATCGCCGATTCGGTGGCTCGCTACGCGGTGAACGTCGTGCGTGCGACGCGCGCGAGCGATCCGAGCGCTCCGGATTTCGTCAAGAAATACGTCAACTTCGGCGCCAGCGTGCGCGCGGCCCAGAACCTGGTTTTGACCTCCAAGGCTCGTGCGCTGATGCAAAACCGCGTAAGCGTAAGCTATCAGGATGTCCAGGCGATGACGCGGCCGATTCTGCGTCACCGCATTCTGCTCAACTTCCAGGCGGAAAGCGACAAGCTGACGCAGGACGACATCTTGAAGAAGCTGTTGGAGGCGGTGCCGCAGCCTCGGGATTAGTTTGGAGTTTCCATGCTGCAGCGTTTCCTAGATCCGTCGGTTCTGGCGGGCATCTCCGGGCTCGATCTGGTCGCGAAGACCGTGGTGGACGGGTTCATCTCCGGTCTGCACCGGTCGCCGGATTTCGGCTTCAGCCAGGAGTTCGCCGAATACCGCGCGTATAATCCGGGCGATGACCTGCGTCACGTGGATTGGAACGTGTTCGCGCGCTCTGAGAAGATGTTTCTCAAGCGCTATCGTGGCGAGACCAACTGCCAGGTTTCGGTACTCCTAGACGCTAGCCGGTCCATGAAATATGGCTCGCGCGGCATGGAGAAGATGGAGTATGCCAAGTTTCTCGCGGCCTCCATCTGTTACTTGGCGCACTTGCAACGCGATGCGGCGGGGCTGATCGTGTTCGATAGCGAAGTGCGGCAATTCGTGCCGCCCTCTACCCGGCAGGGCCAGATCATGAGATTGCTGCACGGTATTGACCAAGCCCAAACCGGAGCGGAAACCGTGCTCGAAAAACCTTTCGCGCATCTGGTGGACTATCTGCGGCGGCGGGGAGTTGTGGTGGCGATTTCCGATTTCTGGGAAAACCCGGAAACGGTGCTCAAGACAGTGGGTCCGCTGCGCTCGCGCGGAAACGAGCTGATTCTATTTCATGTGCTCGATCCGCAGGAGATCCAGCCCAAGCTGCGCGGGCCTGTACTGCTGGAAGATCTGGAGAGCGGCGCGAAGATGGAAGTTTCCCCGGACTACGTCACCCACGAGTACAAGGGGAAGATGAGCGCGCACCTGGAAGATATGAAGAGCCGCGCCGCCGGTGCCAACATCGATTATTTCCTGGTGGACACCAGCCGTCCGCTGGATGAAGCCCTGCGGCAGTATCTGGCGATTCGGGCGGGGAGGTTGTAATGGGTTTTTTAAATCCCTGGTTCCTGGGCGGCCTGATCGCGGTCGGTTTGCCGGTATGGCTGCATCTGCTCAAACGGCACAAAACCGATCCACAACCATTTCCTTCGTTGATGTTTTTCGAGCACCGCGAGCAGAGTTCGGTGCAGCACCGCAGGCTGGACTATATCCTGCTGTTCCTTTTGCGCACGCTCATGCTCGTGCTGCTGGCGCTCCTGTTTGCCAGTCCGTATATTCGCAGACTGACACCTAAAGGCCGGGGCGATAAATTGGTCGTCGTTGCCGTCGACCGATCGTTCAGTATGCGCACGAAAGAGGGAACATCATCGCGGCTAGATTTGGCTAAGAACGAAGCTCTCAATGTGCTATCGAAGCTAGGTCCGGGACAAAAAGGGCAGGTGGTCGCGCTGGCCGACACTTTGCAGGCGATGACGCAGCAGACGGCCGATCCCGGGGAACTGCGCGGAGCGGTTTCAGCGATTAAGGAAAGCGATGCGCGTGCGTCCTTCGGCGAACTGTCACGCTATCTTCGGACGCTTAGCGAGAGCACCAAGACGCCGCTCGACGTCCATCTCATTAGCGATTTGCAGAAATCCGGCATGCCTCCGGGGTTTACGGATGTCCGATTGGACCAGGATACCGATATCACGTTTCATGAGATCGGGAAGCCGCAGCCCAACTGGGCCGTCGAAACCGTCATCGCACCGCAGCACATTTACGATCCTAAGCGGGCTCGCATCAGTGCGACCGTCACAGGATTCTCGGCGCCGGCTGCTACGCGCACAGTCACGCTGCTGATGAACGGCAAAACGATCCAATCCAAGAGCGTCATGGTGCCGGAGAACGGGCGCGCATCGGCGGAATTCGCGGGACTCGATCAAGCCTCCTACGGATTCAATCGCTGCGAAATTCGAATCGATTCGGCGGACGGGCTGGCGGCGGACGATCGCTACGCGTTTTCGGTGGAGCGGACCGATCCTAAGAAAGTGTTGTTCGTGGACGACGGACAGCATCCGAAGGCGCAGGAGTATTTCCGCGCCGCGTTGAATGCCACCCCGGACTCTGCGTTCCAATTGGAGCCGCTCCGGCCGGACGTTGCAGCCAACTCGGAATTATCCAAGTACGCCGTGGTGGTGCTGAACGATCTCGGATCGATGCCGTCCGGCCTGGAGCAGGCTCTGCAAAAGTACGTAACGGCTGGAGGCTCGCTGTTTGAAGCCATCGGACCGGCCTCGGCGGTGGCGTTTCCTCGCGCCCCGGTTCTGGACGAAGCCATTGACGGTACGAGCTATGCCAGTCGCGAGGGCGAGCGGTTCTTTTCAGTATCAGACGTCGACACCGGTCACGACGTGATGAAGAGCGTCGAAAGGTTTGACGGCGTGAAGATCTATCTGGCGGTGAATGTCGGCACCAAGAATTCGCGCGTGCTGGCGCGCCTAAGCAACGGAAAGCCCCTGGTTCTGGAACGCAAGGTCGGAGAGGGGAAAGTGCTGGCCTTTACCTCCGATTTCAGCGCCGCCAACAACGATATGCCGCAGCACTACGCCTGGGTTCCCTTCGTGCAGCGGTCGGTGGCTTATCTGGGCGGGTCGGGCAGCGGGGAACAGCCTACTAACCTTTCGGTGGGCGAGTACGTCGAACTGAGGACGGGAAACGAGAAGGGCGCGCAGGCCGAGGTTCAGGATCCCGATGGCCAACGGGTGCTCTCGCTTCAAGACGCGGCGCAGGCTCGAAATTTCGAGCTGACGCGGGAAGGATTCTACGAAGTGCGGACTGCAGGCGGAAAACGGAGCCTGATCGCGGCGCACGCTAATCGCAAGGAATCCGATCTCGCGATCATCCCCCAGGAAACATTAGATCTTTGGAAGGCCACCGGATCGAGCGGGCCTGTCAACGCATCCGGGCAGGGAACAGGCGGCGAAGGCAACACCATGCCCTGGAGCCTTTCTCCCTTCATTTTGTTGCTATTGTTAGGAGTAGCGCTGGCGGAGTCGGTAGTTGCGGACCGCTATTTGCGGCCGCAGGCTCAACCTCAGGAGACCAAAGCGGCATGAACACGCGCGAACAACTGAATCAATATCTGCGGGGCATCGAATCTCGCCTTAGGATGCAGGTAGTTTCCAAGGGAATCGCCGTTGCCCTGGGTGTCGCACTCGGCGCCACCGTGGCGCTAGTTTTGATAGCCAACGCGTTCGCCTTCTCCACGACCAGTCTGGTGGTGGCGCGCATCACGCTGTTCCTATCCCTGGCCTTCGCGCTGGGTCTTGCGCTGGTGATGCCACTGATCAAGTTGAACCAGCGTCGGGCGGCTGGCCGCGCGGAATCCGTAAATCCGGAGTTTCAAGAACGCCTGGTGACTTATGTCGAGCGCCGCGATGACGGGACGGATCCTTTCATCGATATTCTGGCCGCCGACACCCTGCAACACGCGCCGCAGGCGATGCCCTCGCGAGTGGTCACGCCGAAATCTTTGTTCGCTTTTGCTACGTCCGCCGGTGCGGCTGGAGCCGTTCTGCTGTGGCTGATCCTGGCCGGGCCGGGATTCCTGGGATACGGCGCATCCATGCTGTGGGCGGGTCCTCCGAAGGATCCGAACATGGTGGGCGGATTCTATCGGATCACGGTCGATCCGGGCGATAAGCTGGTTCGCCGCCGTTCCGATATGGCGATTCACGCCACATTGGTCGGGTTCCAGGCTCCCGAAGTGCGCCTGATGGCGCGCTACAAGAGCTCGACAAAGTGGGAACAAGCGACTATGTTGCCGCGCGCCAGCGATTCGTCGTACGAGTATTTGTTCGCAGCCGTTCCCGAACCCGTTGAATATTACGTCGAAGCGGCCGGCGTGAAGTCGAAGACCTACAAGCTGGACGTTATCGATCTGGCCGGCGTCAAGAACATCAAGGTCACCTATCACTATCCGTCGTGGCTGGGCAAGAAGGACGACGTTGAGAATCCGGGCGGCGATTTGCGCGCGGTAGTCAAGACGGTCGCCGAGCTCGAAGTGGAAACCGACCGCCCGCTGAAAAATGGGCTCATCGAGCTCAATGACGGAACTAAGATCGAACTCGAAGCGAAGCAGGGAAATATCCTAGTCGCCAAGGTGCCGATTGAGAAGGACGGAGCGTATCATTTCGCGGCCGCGGAGAGCGGAGAAAACGTCCGCCTCACGCAGGACTACTTTATCGAAGCCAAGGTGGATGAAGCCCCTTCGGTGAAGATCACACATCCCGGCGCGGACTCGAAGGTGAGTCCCATTGAGGAAGTCACGGTCACGGTCACCGGATCCGACGATTTCGCGCTCCAGGCCATGGACCTGCATTATTCGGTGAACGGCCAACCGGAAAAGGTGGTTCCACTGCTGAACGCCAAGGGATCTCCGACCGCCGAGGGTAAGGTGGTCCTCTATCTCGAGGACTTCAAGCTGATTCCGGGCGATATCGTGTCGATGTATGCGACGGCCAGCGACGCTCGCTCCAAGACCGTCGGCGATATCACGTTTATCGAAGCGCAGCCATTTGAGCGCAACTTCTCGCAATCGCAGCAAGGCGGTGGCGGAGGGGGTGGAGGTGGCGGCGGGCAGCAGAACGATCCCAGCCAGATCACCCAGCGCGAGAAAGAAATCATCGCGGCGACGCATAATTTCAATCGTGGCGGCAAGGACGCTCAGGCCAACGCCGAGAATGCCCAGTATCTATCCGAAGTGCAGGCCAAGCTGAAGGAACAGGCCGAATCGATGGCCAAGCGCACCACGGCCCGTGAGCTTTCGACAGAGAATCAGGACTTCCAAAGCTTTACCAAGGAAATGGAAGCGGCCGCTGCCGAGATGACTCCCGCGGCCGACAAGCTGAAAGCCCAGAAGTGGTCGGACGCTTTGGAACCCGAGAACAAGGCGCTGCAGCATCTTTCGCGCGCTATGGCGACGTTCCGCGACATTCAGGTGGCCCGCGGCCAGGGTGGCGGCGGTGGCGGCGGTGGACAGGACGCCGGCCGCGATCTGGCGAATTTGTTCGATCTGGAACTCGATACCGAGAAGAACCAGTACGAATCGCAGCAGTCTTCGTCGGGCGATAAGCAACAACAGGCCATCGATGACGCGATGCAGAAGCTGGAACAGCTGGCTCGCCGACAGCAGCAGCTCGCGCAGCAGGGCCAGAACAAGCAACAGGCCAGCGTGGATCGCCGCTGGGAGCAGGAGCAGCTCCGTCGCGAAGCGGAAGAGCTGAAGAAGCAGTTGCAACAAATGCAGCAACAGCAGGGCCAGCAGCAGGGACAACTGAGCCGCAACGGGCAGCAGTCTTCGCAGGGTGGGCAGCAGTCGCAAAGCCAGGGCCAGAGCAAAGGCGGCCAGCAAAGTGCTTCCAGCCGTCAATCGCAGCAGCAGATCCAGCAGATGATGGATCGTCTGACGCAGGCTCAAGATGATATGCGTGCTTCTCAGCAGGCGCAGCAGCAAGGTAACCAGGCTCAGGCCGATGCGTCGGCGAAGCGTGCGGCCGAGCGCATGCAGGAAGCTCGCGATATGGCGGATCGCATGAAGCGCCAGGATACGGCTGGCCAGTTAGGCGATCTCCAGGAACGCGCCGACCACCTCGCCGAACACCAGAAGGAAGTGGAGAATCAACTGCGGCAATCGTACGCAGGCAACTCCAAGGACGGCAAAGGCGGCAACGGTCTGAATCGGCAGCAATCCGAACAGCTCGCATCCGAGCTCGATAAGAATCTGGAAGACCTGAAGAAACTGGAGCAGGATATCCAGAGATCGGCGCGCGATTTGCGATCCACTCAGCCGGATGCTTCAACGCGTCTGCGGGACGGCGTCGGCGAGATCCAGCAGAATGACGTCGAGCGCCGCATGCAGTATTCGTCCGAATATATTCGGAATGGCCGCGGCGATCAAGTGAACCAGTCGGGATGGCTGCCTCCGGTGAATCGTGCAATGGATACTATGCGCGATGGTATTCGCCAAGCTCAGCAGGCGTTGAGCGACGGTAGCAAGCAGGGCGCTGGAAAGAATGAGCGGGATCAGCAGTTGGCCCAGGTGGAAAGCCTGCGTCGGCAAATCGAGCAGTTCGCCCGCGGGCAGCAACCCGGCCAGCAAAACGGCCAGCAGCAAGGCAATCAGCAGGGGCAGGACGGCAAGCAGGGCGGTCAGCAGCCCGGTCAACAACCTGGTCAAGGGCAGGGCAAAGGTGGACAGCAGCCGGGGCAGCAGCCCGGACAGGGCCAGGCCGGCGGAAATCAGGGTGGCGGTAATCAGAACGGCGGCAACCAGTTCGGCGGCGGTAATCGTGGCGGTGCGTATATCGGCGGCCAATTTGGACGCTGGAATCCGCAGGGCTACTACGATATGCCCGATGGCCGTCGCGTCGATCCGAGCCAGGTGGTTCGCGATTACGCGCGCGATCTGAACGACCTTCGCCAGCGCTTCAAGGACGATCCGGAGATGTCTAAACAGATCTCCGACGTCGAGAAGGCGCTTACACAAGCCAACGTCGGCGATACTTCCGGACCGACACTCCAGGATCGGCTGAGCCGGACGGTGCTGCCGCAGCTTGAGACGCTCGAAGTGCAGATGCGCCAGAAGCTCGGCGAGGAAACCGGCGGTCAGGTTCGCAGTGCCGGAACCGAACGGATGCCGGACGGCTTCCGTGAGGCTGTTTCGGAATACTTCCGCCAACTGGGCAGCGGCAAGAAGCAGTAGACGCAGCTTTTCAAGCTTCGGACCAGTTTGTAACAGTGCGTTCACATTTCGCCAGAGACTAAATGTCGTCTGTCGCCAGCCTTGCAAAGACGTTCAGGAGAGTTTTGGCCGTAGTTCTCGTCACGGGTTTCATGACCTGTGTTCTCTCCCAAATATATGTCGAAATCAGTTACGACTACCAAATGCCGGCCGTTCCCCGGCCGGAGACTGGGCGAATTCATCGCATCAGGGTGAATCATGGAGATGTGCGTTACGTGAGCCAAAAGGAGTTCGACCGCGCTCATTTTATCCGGTACAAACTAGTCTTACTTGAAATAGCCCTGTTCGCAGCGTTCATGATATTGAGGGTCCGGTATGACCAGTTATGAGTCCTGGTCGTAAAGTCTAGACCTCCGCGCGAGCACTCGGTCCCGGTGGCTGGGAGGTTTGAAACCACCAGGAATTCTGCATCCACGCTAGCCCGATTGCGAACCTGATGAGGTTCACCCGCGGTGATGTGGACGCCGTGACCAGGGCTCAACACCAGTTCGTTTTCGCCGACTTCGATCGATAGATGGCCTCGCAGCACGTAAAAGAACTGATTCGCCGTCTGGTGATAGTGCCGGACCTCGGAAGTGCCCGGCGGCATCCTCTTCAATGACGCTCAGTGCGACGGTCTGGACAAAGTGCCAACCGTCGCAACCACTGCTCCACGTGTAGTGCTGGCTCGTTCGCCCATCGACCATCTCCACAGTGTAAAGCGGGGCTTGACGCCCCGCTCACAATGTTCCTACAGCCCGATCAGCCGCACCGTCAGGGTCTTCGTTGTTGAGTTCCCCTTGCTGTCGGTCACGGTTAGATCGAAGATGTAGTTCCCAGGCGTTCCCGGGAGATACACCTGCGGCGTTGACGAGGTCCTCTGGTAGATCACCGCCTTGTTCTCGCGAACCGTCCAGTAGAACTGCAGCGGGTTGTTGCCCGACGGGCTGGACGAGCCGGACGCATCCAGCCGCACATCCCGGGTCGATGTATACAGTATGTTGCCCGAGGCGAATACGATGACCGGACCGCTGTTACCGACCGTGACGGTGGCTGTCTTGGTTGTGCTGCCCGCGGCGTTGGTCGCCGTCAGTGTGTAGACGGTCGTGGCCGCCGGCGTAACATTGCTGGTTCCGCTGGCTGCGACCGTTCCGACCGAGCTGATGCTCACCGAGGTCGAGTTCTGCACGCTCCACTGCAAGGTGGAACTCTGGCCTGCCGTGATGCTGGCCGGAGTCGCCGTGAAGCTTGCGATCACCGGGAGCGCGCCCACCGTCACGGTAACGCTGCAAGAGGCGCTGGCGCCTCCGCCCGTAGCTGTGACGATGTAGGTGGTGGTCTGCGAGGGACTCACCGACACGGAGCCGCTCTTGACCACCGATCCGACGCCCGGATCGATGCTGACTGTGTCGGCGTTGAGGCTGGTCCAAGATAGCGACGATGATTGGCCGGCGCTGATGCTGGTCGGGTTCGCCGAGCAACTGGAGACCTGCACTCCGCCCGTCAAGGCGCCAACGGTAACCGTCACCGTCGATGTTTCATCGTTGACGCTGTTACGCGCTGTCAAGGTATACGTGGTCGTCTGGGTGGGCGAGACCGTAAGCGATCCGTTCACCGACACATTCCCGATGCCCGCGATATTGGCGGTATCGGCGTTCTGCGTTTTCCAGGTGAGGGTGACGGCCTGTCCCGCCGTGATCTGCGCCGGGGTCGCAATGAAAGACAGGATCTGGGCCCTGTTCGCCGCGCTGGTGGAAATGCGCACGGCGGCTTGCCCCTGGCCGCCCTGGTCATCCTTGACCACCAGGCGGAAGTTATAGGTTTGCCCTGCGGCTGCGGAGAAGGTAGGCCGCGAGGTGGTCGGACCGGACAGAGTCACCTGCGGGCCCGCTGTTTGGGTCCACAGGAAAGTGATCGGATCGCCATCCGGATCGTAGGAAGCCGATCCATCCAGTGTCACGGTTCCTGCCGGTACATTGCTTAAGTTGGGACCGGCATTCGCCACCGGCGGATCGTTGCCCGTGCGGACGCGGCGGGTGACCACTTCGTAGCGAACTCGCGGAACTTCCATGGGGAGCGCATGATCGGCAGCCAGGTATTCCTTGGGCCGAATCATATTGCCGAACTGGACGCCGAACACCGCGCGGCCATCGTTGCCGCGGGAGATCATGGTTTCGTTGACGCCGCCTTCAGCAGTCAAGGCAATCTTGCTGTTCAAGGGGAAAATGATGCGTACTGTCCCGCCGATGTGGTCGCCATACGCGACGCTCTTGAGGTATCCCAGATTGCCCTCGGCATAGTTCTTGCCCCACAGCCCGACAGTGGCGGCGACGCCTGCCTGATCCACGATCTTCAGGTAGTTTTCGAGGATCACGTTGTTCTGCAATACTCCGTTGGCGTCCACGGCATTGGCGCGATTGATCAGCGCATTATCCAGGAATCCTTTGGTCCCGAAGATGCCGATGCGGCCGCGCGAAAAGATGTAATCGACCGCCAGCGCGCCTTCGCCCAGCGTCCCGCCGGTTTGATTTCCAGCCAGCGTCACATGCTTGAAACTGCTGAATAAGCCGGCCTGAACATGTTTTCCCAGGCGATCCACCAGACCGAAATCGAATTGGCCTTCCTGCTGGCCCTTCACATAGTAATATTCGCCCTGCGCCTCGAAGCCGAAGCGCGTACCCATGGTGTCGAAGAACCGGCCTTTGCCGGTGAAGGTAACACCGCCGTTGCCGTCCGCGCCGACATTCGCTCCCAGCAACTGGAATTTCGGAGTCTTCTCGGCATCTAGCTGTGACTTAACCGCGGTGGCGACTTCGGTGGCCGACGGCGGTGCGGGCGGCTGCGGAGCGGGCTGGTTCAGCCGCGCTTCCAGCGCCTTCTGGTTCTGCTGCATCGCGTCCAGATCCTTACGTAAAGCCGCGTTCTGATCGGCCAGATCCTTCAGCATCTTGGCGATGTCGTCCAGTTTGTCCAGGCGCTTTAATACTTCGCTGCAGCAATCGGCCACGCCGGCCGTCTGCGCCGGAGCCGCGTTGGTGATGGCGCGAATCGCATCGCCTGGTCCCCCGGCTCCGATGGTGCGGCCCTGTTCATCGGTCACCGTGAGTACCACGCGCCGGTTCATGAACCGTATGACGTCTGTCGGGCTATATACCGGATTTGGATTAGGAACCTTGGGCGCAGCCTTGCCGCGCGAGATGGTCTCGATCTGGCCAGTCCGGGCGCCGTACTTCACCAGGAAGTCGCGAACGGTATTAGCGCGATCCAGGCCCAATTTCTGGTTGAAGCTATCGGAGCCGATGCCGTCGGTGTGGCCTTCCACGCGCACATGGTAGCCGGCGTTGGTCTGCAGCAACTCGGCTAAGCGCAGGAGGCTGGGAAATCCGTCCACCAGGACCGAGGAATTGAAGTCAAAATTGATCTCTTCCCAGTCATCCTTACTGGCCTGTGTGTCTAACCCTTGAGCCCACAGGCCTGTTCCAACCAGCAGAGCGGCCGAAAGCAATCCGATGCATCTCCGTACCATATGTACTGAGCCTCCTGAAGCAAAGATACTTTTGTAACGCAGATTGCCCTGCACGTTTCTGGCCGGGGGAACTGGCCAGGCAATCTTCATTCATTTTAAATCGATGTGGAGCGAACTTGCGCTACCGTCTAAAGACTACATTTCGCTACAGGGGGATTCGTCTGGGGACGTAATCGTTACGTTGATGAAGCTTAAGGAAAGTCTCCGCTACTTCTTCATGTGGACGGCGTCTTTTTCATTCTCCAGGCAGTAGTAATCCAGCAGCTCGCTATCGAGAATCAGGGGCTGCTTCATCGTGATGGTCCACGGCGCCGTGTAATACTTCGGATCGTCGATAGTAATTTCGATCTGAAGTGTTCCGTAATTCGGGCGCTGGATCCTCTCGGTCGTCTTGCCGGTGTTGCTGAGAGGGTTCCCGTTGGCGTCCAGCCACAGATCATCGCGGAACCCGATGGTTTGGACCACCAGGGTGTCTCCGTCCCACTTCGCCGTGGAATAACCGTTCCAGACCGGGTTCGGATCGACCGGAAGGGGCCGCCCGTCGAGGAAGATCTGGCGATACTGCATGTTGCGTTCGGTCAGGATGATGAAGCGCTCCGGGGTTTGAATGATCCGCTTGTAATAGTCATCGGTCCAGATTCTGGGAGCTCCTCGCGGCATGCAGTGGACGTTGGGATCCTGGACCTGGTCCCGGGTGCGCGCTTTTACAAAGTCGGCCACTCCGGGTTTATAGGGCGGACCGCCCTTGAGATTGGAGGCGATGTTGATAAACTCCCGGCCGATTTGACCGTCGTTGCACTTCCCGAGGCAATTCGCCAAGCTATCCCAGCCCCACATTCCAGTGAAATCCGGATGTCCATCGGCGGTGCGCGGCGCGGGCGCGCTGAGATTGGGCTTGCCATCAGCCGTCTTCGGTACATTGGCGGTCGGATAATCCAGCCATTGTGCGAACAGAGCTGGCGTGAAGGCGGCGAGTATGAATGCGGCTGCGAGACGTGGCATGAAGTTGCGCTCCAGTTTTCAACGGTATCCTTCTTGCATGCAGGTTGTCAATTTGTGGAGAAGGTCGGCTGGCGCGCCTTAGGCTCCCAGTTCAGGCCCGGCACGATGGCGGAGCATCTTTCGTGATCGACTGAACCCTGATAGCGGTTGCCGTCGTAGTTGCATCGAGCAGACGTGGTATCGCCTTCGGGACCTATAATGGAGTGGGCCTCGCGGTCGGGTAACCGCTCCGATTCATCTTCACGATGGG
>Ga0105240_10000826_pt1 | contig 56047 bp, 44 predicted proteins | sample KBSC54metaG_FD_80426 | JGI IMG/M metagenome (GOLD analysis project Ga0105240, IMG submission 80426) | Corn rhizosphere microbial communities from Kellogg Biological Station, Michigan, USA - KBS C5-4 metaG | ecosystem: Host-associated > Plants > Roots > Rhizosphere > Soil | place: Michigan, USA... | reverse complement strand
GCGCACCGCCAGCGCGCCCGCCACCAGCGCCGCGCTCGCGATCAGGGGCGTCGCGGCGGCGGTCGCGCCGGTGAAGCCCAGGGCCGCCTCGGTGATCACGACGAACGCGACGGCCCCCAGCAGGCCGCGGAGCCAGACGAGCGAGAGCGGCGCCTCCGCGGTCATCGCGGCGCCTCGGCGCCAGGCCGCCCCGGCGGGGGCCAGAGCGCGGCCGCGGCGACGCCCGCGATGGCGGCGGCCGGCCACGCGCCCGGAACCCACGGCCCCAGCAACCCGGCGCCGAAGGTCGCGGCCAGCGCGAACAGCCGCGACCGCTGCGCCAGCGCGGCGGCGTCCCGGCCCGCCACGAACAGCGGCAGCGCCCAGACCAGGCTCATCGCCCACGAGACGGGCGCCACCGCCACGCCCAGCAGCAGCCCGCCCCAGTACCATCCCGCGCCGTCCCCGCGCCGCCGCGGCGACCAGGCCAGGGCCGCCCCACCCAGCAGCGCCAGGCCCAGCGCCATCCCCGTCGCCGGTGGCCCCTCGCCCGCCAGCGCCCGGGTCAGGCTGGCGTTGCGCCGGAAATCGCCGACCTGCTGGGCGAAGGTGGTCCCGTCGATGCGCGCCGAGCCCGATTCGACCTGGTCACCGACGCTGGCCAGCGCCGGTCCGTCCAGCAGCCACGCTTCGGGCCCCCCCTCGCCCCAGCGCGCGGCCCGCGGCAGCACGTCGGTCAGGTACTCCCGGTTCAACGGCAGGCCGCAGACCACCAGCGAGACCAGTTCTAGCGCCAGCAGTCCCGCCGCCATGGCGGTGGCCCAGCGCGCCCGTCTCGCCAGCAGCAGCAGGGGCACCATGACCAGGACGAACGGCTTGCCCAGCGCGCAGAGCGCCAGCGCGAACCCGGCGCGCAGCGGCCGGCCGCGCCAGCGCCAGGCGGCCGCCAGCAACGGGAACAGCAGCAGATCGATCTGCCCCCGCTCGAGCGCGACGAACACGGGAGGCCACGCCGCCGCGACCAGCAGCGCGACCCCCGCCGGCAGCGCCGGGATGGCCTCCGCGCGGGCGAGCAGCACCGCGGCGATCAACCCCAGCAGGGACGCCGCGGTGAAGAGCGCCTTGGCCCAGGCGAAGGGCAACGCCGCCAGCGGCCGGAACAGGTCGGCGACCAGCGGCGGATACAGGAACCGGCTGTGACGGTAGACGGCGACGCCGTCCCACGGCCCGCCCGCGCCGACCTGGTTCAGGTAAGGGTCGAGGCCGCGCGCCCGCGCGCGGGCCGCCGTGTGATACGCCGCGAAGTCCTGCTGCAAGCTGACCGTGGCCAGCCAGCCACCCTGGATGCCCAGCGCGGCCAGCGCCGCCGCGCCGGCCAGGGCCGCCAGCGTCCCGGCCGTCTCGCGCGGCGCGCGCATCAGTACCGGGGCAGCGCCGGTTCGACGATCCGCGACCAGGCGTCGATACCACCGGCCAGCGACACGACGGGGCCTACCCCGTGCGCCTCGAGGATCGCGGCGGCCGACAGGCTGCGCACCCCGTGGTGACAGTAGGCGACGATCAGCCGGTCGGGCTGCGCCTGCGCTTCCGCCACGTCGGACCAGTGCTCGTCCAGCTCGGGCAAGGGGATCAGCAGGCTGTCCGCCAGCTTCGCCAGCTCGTTCTCCCACGGCTGCCGGACGTCCAGCAGCAACGGCGACCGCGCCCGATCGGCGCCCGCCGCGGCGAGCAGGCGGGCCAGCTCCGCGACGCTGATTTGCCCAGGCATCGCGCCGAGAATGCCACAGGTCGCCGGGGGCGGTTCAAAGATCGACCGACGCAGATCGCGGGTTTCGCATGGTCACCTGGCTTACGCTGCGGGCGCACAATCGGACTTCACAGCGGAACAAACTTCTGTAACATCCGGCCGTGATGACGACCTCCTCCGAACGCGAGTCCGATGGTTGGATGCGGCGCCGGTCGCCGCGAACAGGGACGCTTGCGGTCCCGTCGATGGGGCGCCGCACGCGCGGACTGGCCACGACGGCCGGCCTGTTGACGGCGCTGCTCGTCTCGGCGCCGGCCTGGGCCACGCCGGCCGAGGTGACGTCGACCGCGCCGGCCACGCCGGCGCTGAACCTGCGGCTGGATGGCCGCTCGGCGGGACGCCTGCTGGCGGCGTCGGACTCGGACAGCCTGGAGGGCGGCGGCGACAAGACGTCGGACGCCAAGGCCGAGGGCGGCGACAGCGCCGGCAAGTCGGACGACATGAAGCTGACCGTCACCCGCGGCGACGGTCAGAAGAAGAAGCCGGCGGACTCGGGGGACAGCCTGGCCTTCCTGAAGGATTGGCCGTTCTGGGCGATCGTCGGTGGCGTGGTGCTGGCGGGCGCGGCGACGTTCATGATCGTCGAAAACCACAACCAGAAACACGCCTGCGGCGCCGTTTACGACGGTGGCTGCTTCGGAGCCAAGTGACCATGGGAAAGACCTTCCGCAAAGCGACCCATCTGGCCCTGGCGCTGGCGAGCCTCGCCGGGGTGGGCCTGGCCGGGTGCGGTCAGACGGACTACTTCGCCGTCGCCGTGACCATCGCTCCGAACATCTCGTCCGGGAACCTGCAGCAGATCGCCCAGTGCGAGATCATGACGTCCGGGGCGGTCTCCGATGAGACCACCTTCGTCCTGAACCCGTCGGTGTGCGGGCCCAACACGAACTACACGGGCCTGGACTCGGATTCGAACGGCGACCACGTGCTGGGCACGTTCGAGTACGGGACCACGAAGACGTCCGGTCAGGTGCACTTCAAGATCCTGCTGAAGGACGGCAGCCGCAACACGATCGGGCAGGGCGACACGGACGCGAACGTCGGTTCGGGCGTCGTTCCCGTCACGCTGAAGGTCACCGACACCTCGGGCCTGTAGCCCGCGTTCGCTGCCGCCCGCGCCGGCGACCTGCCCGGGTCGGCGGCCGGCTGTGCGCGGTCAGTGCGACGAATCTTCGTCGTGCCGGCCGAACACGTCGTCCCGGTAGCCGATCACGAAGTACAGCGCCGCGGCCGAGAACACGGCGCCCGAGATGAAGGCGACGTTCGCGGCGGTGCCGAAGTTGCGCTTCTGATTGAAGTCGCTCTGCGCTTCGGCGCGCGTCGCGCCCGAGGGCGTCAGCTGCGAGAGCACGCCCAGGAAGCCCCCGGCCGCGAAGGAGAGGCCGGCCAGCGACGCCGACACCGTCGCGGCCTTCGCCGGCCACAGGCGCCGCCGGGGCAGGTTCGCCTCGGTCAAGGTGACCCCCAGGTCCCGACCCGGGAACACCTCCACCGACGAGGTCCAGGGGAAGCGGCCCTCGGCGTCGACGCGCACCTTGTGCTTGCCGGCCAGCAGCGTCCCCGAGATCAGCGGCGTCACGCCCAGGTAGGCGTTGTCGATCGCCACGCGCGCCCCGGGCGGGTCGGACGTCAGCTGGATCCGCCCCGGCTCGACGCGCGGCTTGAACAGCTCGTCGGTCGCCGCCTGCACGACGGGGATCAGGTCCTTCACCGTGCCCTCGACCAGCCGGAAGACGTGGTTCTCGACCCGGCTCGTCTCGACGTTGTTCAGGTTCAGGTTGAAGAGATACTGGCGGCCGCGGATACCCACGCTGCCGGTGACGATGCGTCGCACACCCAGCGACACGGCGGCGCGTCCCAGGCAGGCGAGATCGTCGGTGCAGGCCTGGGCGCGCTGCTCGCTCTCGACGCCCAGCCGGGCCCTGAACTCCTCGCGGCCCGCCATCTCGACCCCGCGGTGCTGGGCGATGGTGGCGATGATGATCTCGGTCAGGTTGTCGGCCAGCTCGGCGTCGTGCTCGCTGGTGCCCAGCACGACGACCGCCAGCTTCTCGGGGTGCGGGGGCGGGGCCTCCTGGGCCTGCGCCCGCGCCGCCAGCGCCAGGCAAGCGAGCAGCGCGAAGACGGCCGACGGCGCTGCACGCCTCATGGGGCCGAGGCTCCGCAGGCGCCGCTCACGCACTTGCCTGATTTGCAGGCGGCGTTCGACGGGCAGGGGCTGCCGTCGGGCAGCGACTTGTTGGGCAGACAGAACGGCACGCCCAGGGCCGCGCCGCAGAAGCCGTCGCCGCCCACCCAGCGATCGCCGCCGGCGCCCGCCGGCGCCCCGCAGTCCGCGTCGGTCGCGCAGGGGGCCGTGCAGATCGACGGCTGATTGGGCAGGGTGGGGTTGCAGGTCAGGTCGCCCACGCAGTTGCTGTCGGCGGTGCAAGGCAGGCCGAAGTAGCCGGGGAAGCAGATGGGCGGGCCCGCCACGGCGCCGGTGGGCAGGCAGGTGTGCCCCACCCCCCCGCGCTGCGGGCACCGCCCGTCGGCGGGGCAGGGCAGCAGGCATGTCCCCACCGGGTCGTCGGCATTGAAGCGACTGCAGATCTCGGCGGGGTTGCGCTTCTGGCAGTCCAGCGTGGTGTTGCAGATCGAGCCGCGGTACGTGTCGGGCGTCTGGCAGTACCCGGGCTCGGTGGGCGCGCCCGGGTTCTTCACGCACGAGAACTTCCCCTGGATGCCGTCATAAAGCACGCAGTCCGCGTCGCCGTTGCACGCCGTGGTGCAGATCTTGTAGCCGATGCCGTTGTCGACACAGCTGCCCAGCATGCAGTCGATGGCGCTGTCGCAGGTGAACCCCAGCAGGCCCGGGATGCACACGGCCGGCGCGATCTCGGTCGACACCTTCCGGTAGCAAAGGAAGTTGGGCGGACAGCGCAGGTTCGAGTCGCAGTTCGGCACGCAGATGTCGGGTGGGTGCGCCGACGCCGAGATGACGTCCTGCAGGCAGGCCTCGCCCGGCGAGCACGAGGTGCCGTTCGCCTTGCACCCCGTCTGCAAGCAGAACATGTGGTCCAGCTGCAGGTCGGGCGCCTGCGGATAGATCGTCTGCGACAGGAACGACGTCGCGCAGGCCGAGCGAACGGGATCGCGACAGTCTTCGTTCCGGCTGCACGGGTTCAGCGTCGTGCAAACGCCCTCGTCCGCCAGCAGATCCGTGCGGTAACAGGCCAGCCCCGACTGCGCGCACGCCTTGCCGGTCAGGTCGTCCGACGGATGACAGGCCGGCAGCTGGATGCCGGAGTCCAGGCAGACGGCGCCGTCGACGGACGTGAAGGGGACGTCGCAGGTCTGCGCGCAGAAGTCCGTCGCGCCGATCTGGCGCGCGGCGAAGCAGGCCATGGGCCGCCCCGCGCTGTCAGTCCCGCATCCGGGATCGGGCGCGGCGGTGTCGCAGGCGAACACCCGGCGATCGAACTCGGCCGGATCGACGCGACAGGCGCCGGCCATGCCCCACAGCATCGCGAGGGCGGCCAGCGCCGGGCCTGGTGAGGCCGACCCTCGCGAGAGCGTCCGCCGGCCGCTCGCACGCCTCCCGGGATCCCGTCCCGCCGCCGCCGGCCGACTCACTTGATCATGCTTTCGATGAACACGGCGTCCGGGGCATTGGGTTCGATCTCGAGGTAGCGGCGGTAGTTCTCTTTCGCCTGCGTCACGCGACCCGCGCGCATGTAGCACTTGCCGAGGAACTTGTACACGGGGGCCGCCTTCGGCGCGGCCCGCTTCGCGTCCTCGCCCTTCCGGCAGGCCTGGGCCGCGTCACCTTGCGCCAGCAGCTTCTCACCCTCCGCGATGGTGTCGCGGGCGCTGTGCGGGGCCGGCGCGAGCTTGTCGTCGGCCGGCGCCTCCGGGGCCTCCGGCGGAGCCACGGCGGCGGGCGGGGTGGCGGCGCTTTCGCCAGGCTCCGCGACGGCCCCCGTAGCGGGCGTGCCATGTGTGGGGCGTGCCGCCGGGCGGGGCGCGACCTGCTTGCGGCGCGCCGGGCGGTCCCGCGTCGCCGGCGGCTCGGCCGGGCCGTCGATCGCCGGTGCGGCCGCTGGATTCCTGGGTTGCGCGGCCGGCGCTGCCCCGGTTGCGACGGCGGGCGGCGCCGACGGCGCCATGGCCGCGCCCGGCTCGGTCGCGGCGACCGCCCGGGACGGGGCGAGCCCGGCCACGCCGGAGCCCACCGCGACCTGGGGGCCGGCCAGCCGTCGCGAGACCGCCACGGCGACCAGCAGCACGACGGCGGCGCCGACCAGCCCGATGACCAGCGGCTTCTTCGACATGCGCGCCGACGGCAGCGGCATGACCGGCGTGGCCGACGGGGTGATGGGGCGGTTGTTGCGCGCCGGAGACCCCGGCCCCAGCGACAGCGTCTGCGCGTTGGCGAAGGCCCGCCGCGCCAGCCCGTCGGTCAGCACCCGGTGCAGCTCGTCGCGAAAGATGGCCGCCGTGGCGGGGCGCAGCTCGCGACTCTTCGCCAGCCCCCGCAAGATCAGGTCGTCGAGGTCCCGCGGGATCGTCCCGTCCCCGCGCCGGCTGCTGGGCAGGTCGGGCTCCTCGCTGAGATGGCGGCTGACGATGCCGATGGGCGTGGCCGCGCGGAACGGCACGTCGCCGGTGGTCATCTGGTACAGGATCACCGCCGCCGAGTAGATGTCCGTGCGGCCGTCCAGGGGCTCGCCGCGCGCCTGCTCCGGGGACATGTACTCGGGCGTGCCGCAGACCAGCCCCTGCACCGTCAGCATCTGGGCGTCCGCCGCCACGCTGTCCTCGCTGACGGCCTTGGCGATGCCGTAGTCGCACACCTTCACGAAGTCGGGCTCGTCGCGGCGCTCGATCAGCATGATGTTGCTGGGCTTCAGATCCCGGTGGATCAGCCCGTGCGCGTGGGCCTCGTCCAGGGCCGCCAGCACCTGCGACATGATGTGGACCATGCGCGGCACCGGCAGCGGGAACTCGTCGCGGATGACCTGCGCCAGATCGCGGCCGGACAGCAGCTCCATCGCGATGAACAGCGTGCCGCCGCTGTCCTGGCCCGATTCGATGATCTGCACCGAGTTCGGGTGATTCAGGCGCGACGCGCTCTTCGCCTCGCGCTGGAACCGCCGCACGAGCTTGTCGTCGTTCATCAGGTGCGGGTGCAGCACCTTCACGGCCACGGCCTTGCCCAGGGACAGCTGCTCGGCCTGGTAAACGTTCCCGGTGGCGCCGCTGCCCAGCAGCCGCTCGATGCGGAAGTTGCCACCGATGACCTGACCGATCAGACCGATCGGTCCTTCCTGCGTCAGGTCTGGTCGGGGCGTCATGGCTATCTGCATACCGGCTCCGAGGCGCCTTCGCGGCCCTCCGCTCGGTAGAACGCATGATAACGCAAGCCTTCCATCACCCACAGCGCGGGACGGTGGTGGAACAAAACGACCACCGCGGGCGAGGCGGTGGTCGTTTGCGGCGTTCCCGTTACTTGTTCGGCTGGGGCGTGATGCGCAGGTAGGGCCGCACGGCCTTGTAGCCCTTGGGGAACTTCTGCTTCAGCACCTCGGGATCCTGGAGCGACGGCAGGATGACAACGTCATCGCCGTCCTTCCAGTTCGCCGGCGTCGCCACCGAGTGGCTGTCCGTCAGCTGCAGGGAGTCGATCACGCGCAGCAGCTCCTGGAAGTTGCGCCCGGTGCTGGCCGGGTAGGTGAGGATCAGGCGGATCTTCTTCTTGGGATCGATGATGAACACCGAGCGGACGGTGGCGGTGTCGCTGGCCTCGGGGTGGATCATGCCGTACAGGGTCGACACCTTCCGGTCGGCGTCGCCCAGGATCGGGTAGTTCAGCTTGGTGTCCTGCGTCTGCTCGATGTCGCCGGTCCAGCGCTTGTGCGATTCCACGTCGTCGACGCTGACCGCGATGGGCTTGACGTTGCGCTTGTCGAACTCGGGCTTCAGCTTCGCGACGGTGCCCAGCTCGGTCGTGCAGACGGGGGTGAAGTCCTTGGGGTGCGAGAACAGCACGGCCCACTTGTCCCCGATCCACTCGTGGAACTTGATGGTGCCTTCCGTGGACTCCTGCGTGAAGTCCGGTGCTATGGAACCGAGAGTGAGGCTCATGGAATCTCCTTTGTCTTCAAAAATAGACAGCGCGTCCTGTTATACGAGCAGGACCGCGGTGCCGCCAATCTATATTCGGGACGCGGCGCCCGGAAGGGGCAAGCCAGGTCCAGCCGGCCTTGCAGGCGGTCTTCCCGTCCGTCTTTCCGCCCGTCTTGCAGTTGGTACTGCGCTGATCCCGTCCGCGGAGGCCGCGTGAGCCACGCTTCGCGCTTCGACTTCGTGGTGCCGGAAGACCTCGCGGGCGAGCGGCTGGATCGGGCCATGGCGCGCGTCGCGCCGGGGGTGACGCGGGGTGAGGCGCGGCGGCTGATCGCGGCGGGCGTGGTCTTCGTGGGCGGCCGCCGCACCGGCATCAGTTCCCGGGCGGTGCGCGCCGGGGAGCGGTTGCAGTGGGACGCGCCCGCCGCCACCCCCCTGGCCCTGGAGGAGCACGGACCCGTCCCCCGCGTCCTGCTCGAGCGTCCCGAGCTGTGGATCCTCGACAAGCCGGCCGGCATGCCCGTCGAGCCGACCCGCGAGGGGAGCCGCGGAACGCTGGTCGAATGGCTGCGACGGAACCACGGCCCCGCGTTCGTCGCCCACCGGCTGGACGTCGCCACCAGCGGCGTCCTGGTCGTGGCGCGGGAGAAGGCGGCGCTGGCCACGTTGAACGGGCTGTTCGCCGCGCACGCCATCGACCGCGCCTATCTGGCCGTGGTCAGCCCCGCGCCCGCCTGGGAGCAGGTGACGCTGGACCAGCCGCTCGACGGCAAAACGGCGGTCACGCACGCGCGCGTGCTGGCCCGCGCCCCGGCCGCCGCGCTGCTGCGCATCGCCCTCGAGACGGGGCGGACCCAGCAGATCCGCCGCCACCTGCGCGGCGCGGGGCACCCCGTCGTCGGCGAGACGGTCTCGGGCGCGCGCGGGGCAGGCCGCCTGCTGCTGCACGCCTTCGCGCTCGACATCCCCTGGGAAGGGGCCACGCTGCGCGCCGTCTGTCCCCCAGGGGAAGACTTCCAGCAGCGCACCCGCACCCTGGGCCTGGACGTCCCCGACCTCGCTCCCTGACGCGGACGCAGCGCCGACGTCCGGGGCGCCGCGGGCTCCTCCGCATCCCACATCCCCGCTCCTGACCCGCCACCGGCGTAGCCAGGCCTCACCAAAAAACCTCACGATCCTCCGGGTTACTGTCGATGCTTGCGCTGTCGTGGGTGCGCCGAGACACGTCGATCCTCCGCTGCCGCTCGGGACCCGCGAGCCGAAGCGGGCCCAGACGCCCCATCGCCTGGGGCGCTTCGAGCTGATCGAACGCATCGGCCAGGGCGGCATGGCCGAGGTGTTCCGCGCGGCGGTGACCGGGCCCGAGGGGTTCCGGCGCGAGCTGGTCGTGAAGCGCGTGCTGCCGCAGCTGTCGGGCCGGCAGCGCTTCACGCAGATGTTCGTGAACGAGGCGAAGATCTCGGCGCTGCTCGCGCACCCGAACATCGTCCAGATCTTCGAGTTCGGCGAGGCGGGCGGCTCGTACTTCATCGCCATGGAGAGCGTCCGCGGCGACACGCTGCGCGAGGTGCTGATCCGGCTGCGCGAGCAGGGCCGCACCATGCCGGTGGTGGCCGCCGCCGAGATCATCCGGGAGACGCTGGTGGCGCTCGACTACGCGCACAGCCTGCGTGACGGCGAGGGGCGGCCCCTGGAGATCATCCACCGCGACGTCTCGCCCTCGAACATCATGCTGGCCGAGACCGGCGTGGTGAAGGTGCTGGACTTCGGCATCGCGCGCGCCGCCGACATGATCGCCGACGACGACGGCGAGGTGGTGAAGGGCAAGATCGCGTACCTGGCGCCGGAGCAGATCGCCTGCCGCGCCATCGATCGCCGCGCCGACCTGTTCGCCGCCGGGTGCGTGCTGCACGAGATGCTGACCGGCAGGGTGATGTTCCGCGCCCAGAACAACCTGCAGCGGAAGCTGGAACTGCTGGCCGAGCGGTCGCTGCCGCCCTCGGCGTGGAACCCGGACGTGCCGCCCGCCGTCGACGAGATCGTTCGCCGCGCCACCGAGCGCGACGCCGAGCTTCGCTACGCGTCGGCCGCGGACATGATCCTGGACCTGGAGAACTACCTGGCCTCGTTCCGTTCCAGCAACCGCGCGGTGCTGCGCTTGCTGCGCTCGCTCAGCGAGGAGGCGGAGCCCGAGACGCCGGAGGTGGTCGTGCCGGCGGGACTACCGGTGGGCCCGCCGCAGACGGCGATGACCTCGCCCGAGCGCCCGGCGGCGCGGGCGCGGGACCGGGGGGCGTCGGGCATGCCGCCGTCCCTCGACCGCTCTTACGCGGGAGGCGGTACGGGGGCAGGCACGTACTCCGGCACGGCCAGCGCGCCCGGGGCGGGCACGGGCGCGGCCACGATGGTGGGCCGCCTGGGCTACGCGGGCAACGCCGAGCGCGAGCGCTTCTCTCGCGCGCGGCACGGCCGGCAACTTCTGGTCGTCGTGCGCTGGCTCGCCGCGTGCGCGGCGGTGGCCGCGCTGGGGCTGGGAATCCGAAGCTTCGTCGCCGGGCGAGCGGCCGCGGTCGCGAAGGAGAGCGTCGCCGCCCAGGCGAGCGTGATCCCCGCGGTCGCGACGCCGGCGCCGGCCCCCGGCAACGACAAGCCGGACAAGCACGGCGCCGACAAGACGAAGCACCGGACGCCACGGGGCCAGAGCGCCAAGCGTGGCACGCATCATCCCTGAGCAGGCCGTGGGCTCGTCAGGCCTCTGCGCCAGGTCCGATGCGTCGACTACTGCCGTGGGTGAGGATGCGGGTGCCGCTGGTGGTAGTGCTGCACCTGGCGCCAGATCCCGGCGCCCAGCAGACAGGCGATGACGACGGTGAAGATCATGGCGACCGAGGACGCACCCGCCGTGATCCCCATCAAATCCAGCGCCCAGATGAACGCCAGAACGACCGACAAGGCAAGGCCGGAGATGATCAGCATGGCAGAACCTCCTTCTTGCAACCTGCCGCGCGGATGCGATTCGTCAACCTGATGAGACCTGCGCGGACGACATTGCCGACGCGACGGGGCATCTGCCGGCGCGGAAGATTCAGGGGATGCCCGTGACGAACGTCCGGATCGCGGAGAGCACGAGCGCGTTCGAAGCCTCGACGGCCGCCCGCTGGCTCTTGGCGCGTGAGACCTCCAGCGAGTGATCGCCGCCGGGCACGACGAAGAGCGTGTTCGGCGCCTGCATCTTGGCGCGCACGGTCTCCAGCAGGGGAAGCGGGCACAGCTCGTCGTTCGTGCCCTGGACGAACAGGATGGGGGTGCGCAGCGCCAGCAGCACCTCGTCACGCTTGGCGCCCGACGAGCCCGAGACCAGCGGGTAGCCCAGGCAGATGACGCCGTCCACGGGCGCCTCCAGCGCCAGGTGGCAGCCCATGCGAGAGCCCATCGATTTCCCGATCAGGAACACCCGCTCGGCCCCTGGATGCGCGCGCCGCGCCTGGGCCAGCGCCTCGGCGTGGGCGGCGATCAGGACCGGGGCGCGGTCGGGCATGCGGCGGCCGGCCTGCATGTACGGGTAGTCGAACGTGACGACGTCGCCCAGGGTGGCCAGGCGGTCGCGCCAGGCCTGCATCCAGGCCGAGGTGGACGGCGCCCCCGCGCCGGGGGCGAACAGGAAAAGGGGCCGGCTCACGGCACCAACCCTACACCGGCGGCGACCCGGGACGGCGCGAACCGGGCGCCCGCGGCGCCGCCGTGCTATGGGAAGCGCGCCTCATGAAGCCGGCGGGGATCGCGACTGGCCGGCCCGCGGGCCGGTCCTCTGGACCGTGGCAGCTGGTCTCGCCCGACCACGTGCCGGCGACGTTGTTTGCGCGCCGGAAGTTCTGGGCCGAGCAGTTCGGCACCGCGCCGGTGCTGCCCATGTCCGCCGCGGAGATGGAGGCGCTGGGATGGGAGAGCTGCGACGTCGTGCTGGTGACCGGCGACGCCTATGTCGACCACCCCAGCTTCGGCGCCGCGCTGGTCGGTCGCCTGCTGGAGGCGCAGGGGTTCCGCGTCGGCATCATCGCGCAGCCGGACTGGCGTTCGGCCCAGCCGTTCGGCGCGCTGGGCCGGCCCAATCTCTTCTGGGGCGTCACCGCCGGGAACATGGACTCGATGGTGAACCGCTACACGTCGGACCGGCGCCTGCGCTCGGACGATGCGTATTCGCCGGACGGGCAGGGCGGCCTGCGGCCGGATCGGGCGGTCACCGTGTACGCGCAGCGCTGCCGCGAGGCGTTCGGCGACGTGCCCATCGTCATCGGCGGCATCGAGGCGAGCCTGCGGCGCATCGCGCACTACGACTACTGGTCGGACGCCGTGCGCCGCTCGGTGTTGCTGGACGCGCGCGCCGATCTGCTGGTGTACGGCAACGGCGAGCGCGCCATCGTCGAGATCGCGCATCGGCTGGGCGCGGGCGAGCCGATCGAGAGCATCACCGACCTGCGCGGCACCGCCTTCGCGCGGCGGGCGCCGGCGCTCCCCGAGGGCTGGACCGAGCTCGACTCGCGCACCGTGGACGCGCCGGGCCCGGTCGCGCCGCCGGTGAACCCTTACGCCGACGCGGGCAGCGCCGGGCCGGCCGCCGAAGCGGCCTGCGCACCCGCGCCCGTGGTGACGTTGCGGAGGCCGGAGCGCGACGACGCACAGGGAAAGGGAAGGGCGGGCGCCGCCGCGCGCGCGCGCACGGTGATCCGCATGCCGGACTTCACCGCGGTCACCAGCGATCCGGTGCTGTACGCGCACGCCTCCCGCATCCTGCACCTCGAGTCCAACCCGGGGAACGCCCGGGCGCTGGTGCAGCGTCACGGCGATCGCGACGTGTGGCTGAACCCGCCCCCGTTGCCGCTGACCAGCGCCGAGATGGATCGCGTCTACGAGCTGCCCTACACGCGCCGGCCCCACCCTGCGTACGGCGAACGCAAGATCCCCGCCTACGACATGATCCGCTTCTCGGTGACGATCATGCGCGGCTGCTTCGGCGGCTGCACCTTCTGCTCGATCACCGAGCACGAGGGGCGCATCATCCAGAACCGCTCCGAGGCGTCAGTGCTGCGCGAGATCGGCGAGGTGCGCGACAAGGTGCCGGGGTTCACCGGGGTGATCTCGGATCTGGGCGGCCCCACGGCGAACATGTATCGCCTGGCGTGCAAGGATCCGGTCGTCGAGGCGGCCTGCCGCCGTCCGTCCTGCGTGTTCCCGGGGATCTGCCCCAACCTGAACACGGATCACTCGTCGTTGATCGGGCTCTATCGCCAGGCGCGGGCGCTGCCCGGCGTGAAGAAGGTGCTGGTGGCGTCGGGGCTGCGCTACGACCTGGCGGCCACGTCGCCCGAGTACGTGAAGGAGCTGGCCACCCACCACGTGGGCGGCTACCTGAAGATCGCGCCCGAGCACACCGAGGGCGGCCCGCTGTCGAAGATGATGAAGCCGGGGCTGGGCGCCTACGATCGTTTCAAGGCGCTGTTCGATCGCTACTCGCGCGAGGCTGGCAAGCAGCAGTACCTGATCCCCTACTTCATCGCCGCGCACCCGGGCACGACCGACGAGGACATGCTGCAGCTGGCGCTGTGGCTGAAGAAGAACGGCTTCCGCGCCGATCAGGTGCAGGCGTTCCTACCGTCGCCCATGGCCACGGCGACCGCCATGTATCACACGGGCCGCAACCCGCTGCGCCCGCTTCGCCGCGCCACCGGCGAGGACGTGGTCGTGCCCCGCGCCATGAAGGTCCGCCGCCTGCACAAGGCCTTCCTGCGCTACCACGACCCGGCGAACTGGCCGATGCTCCGCGACGCCCTCCGCCGCATGGGCCGCGCCGACCTGATCGGCCCCGCCCCGCAACACCTGATTCCGCTGCACCAGCCCTCCGAATGGGCCGCCCCGCCCACACCGAACCGCCCCTTCAGCACCCAGCACGTCCGCCCCAAATCCGCCCCGCGCCGCCCCCGCTGAGCCCGCGCAACAGGGCGCCGTTCTTCGCCCCGTTCCAACGTCGGACGCCGCGATTCCTCTCCGCCGCTCGCAAGAGGCCAGAGGGGTCGCAGGGGACGAAGTCCCCCGACATCGAAGGCGGGCTTCGCCCGCCGGAGACACCGCCCAAAAGAAACTCCGGCCCCCTACCTCGGTCCGGAATCCGGTCCGGGGGGTCTCGTAGGGGGGACGAAGTCCCCCCTGCGCGGCTTTGTCCCCCCTGCGTGTCTTTAGTGATTCCGCAGTTCGCGGAACTCGCGGCTGGCGCGCAGCTTCTTCAGCGCCTTCGACTCGATCTGGCGGATGCGCTCGCGGGTCAGGTCGAACTCCTCGCCGACCTGCTCCAGCGTGTGATCCGAGCGCTCGCCGATGCCGAACCGCATGCGCAGGATCTTCTCCTCGCGCGGGGTCAGCGTCGCCAGCACGCGACGGGTCTGCTCGGACAGGTCCGCCGCCACCAGCGCGTCGGCCGGCGAGATGGCGTCCTTGTCCTCGATGAAGTCACCCAGCCGCGCGTCCTCGTCGGTGCCGACCGGCGTCTCCAGCGACACGGTGGTCTTCGAGATGCGCAGCAGCTGACGGACCTTCTCCACGGGCATGCCCATGTCGTCGGCCAGCTCCTCGACCAGCGGATCGCGCCCCAGCTTCCGCACCAGCGCGTGCGTGGTGCGCGTCAGCTTGTGCAGCGACTCGTTCATGTGCACGGGGATGCGGATGGTGCGCGCCTGGTCCGCGATGGCGCGCGTGATGCCCTGGCGGATCCACCAGGTGGCATAGGTCGAGAACTTGAAGCCGCGGCGGTAGTCGAACTTCTCGACGGCGCGCATGAGGCCGATGTTGCCCTCCTGGATCAGGTCCAGGAACAGCAGGCCGCGGTTCGCGTACTTCTTCGCGATGGCGACGACCAGTCGCAGGTTCGCGCGGATCATCTCGGCCTTGGCCTTCTCGCCCGCGTGCTCGCCGTCGGCGATCTCCTGCACGGTCTCGCGCAGCATCACCTCTTCCATGCCGGCGTCCGACTCGATCTGGCGCAGCTGGCGGCCGTACTCCACCGACTGCTCGAGGATCTTCTCCAGCTCCTCCACGCGCAGACCCAGCTTGCGGGTCAGCGCCTGGCGGCGCACCGGCGAGGCGCGCACCTGGCGCACCGTCTTGCGCAGCTCGGACAGGCTCATGCCGGCCCGCGACTCGCACTCGTTGATCTGGCGGCGGCAGGCGTCCAGGCGCTGAACGTAGGTCTTCAGCTGGTCCAGGATGGGCCCCACGCGCTCCTTGCCCAGACGGATGTCGAGCAGGGCCTGGAACAGCTCCTCCGAGCTGGCGGCCACCTTCTGCTCGAACCGGGTCTTCACCGCGGCGGTGGGGCGCTTGGGGGCCGTTTCCAGCAACTTCTGATGCTTGCGGAAGATGCGACCGATGTTGTCGAGCGCCTTGCACACGCGCTCGGTGTGCCAGGCCTCGTCGAAGTCGGGATCTTGATCGTCGGCGTCACGGGTGACCTCGGTGACGCGAATCTTCGCCTTGCGAAGCTGGTTCCCGAGATCGAGGATCTCGTTCACCGCCACGGGCGCGCGCAGCACCGCCTTCAGCACGCGGTGTTCGGCGTCCTCGATGCGCCGTGCCAAGGCGACCTCGCCCTCGCGGGTCAGCAGCGCGATCGAGACCATCCCGCGCAGGTACATCCGGACTGGGTCGTGAGCATCGCCGGCCTCGTCGGCGTCCTCGGTGGCGACCGCCACCTCGGGCACCGGGGGCGCCGTATCCGCGGGAGCGGCTATTTCTTCCTCTTGATTTTCGTCTAGTTCTGGACCAAGCGAGCTCATCGGAGGCGACACTTTGAAGTGAGTTTTGTCTCTTGTCGAGAACAAAAGCGTTGGCTTTTCAAGACTTCGACAGGAAAAACGACGACCGCCCCACGGAACCATTGACGCGAATTGTCGGAAACGTCGTTTCCGGCCGCGCCGCCCCTCGTCACGAAGCACCGCGCCCCCGTCGGTGACGGGGGCGCACCGAGACCGGCTGTCCCGGCCAACCCCTCGAACGGTGGGAGAGGTGTGACAGAGTCGCATCCGTGAGCGAGCCAGAGCATCCGCCGGTCCCGCCCGTCTCTCCGCCGCCCGGCGAGGGGGGGCCGCCGCCGGCCGAGGGGCCCCGGCGCCTGCCGCGCGCCGTCTGGCTGTTCGGCGCCGCCAGCCTGCTGAACGACGCGTCCGGCGAGGCGTCGTTTCCGCTGCTGGGTCCGTTCCTCGCCACGCTGGGTGCGCCCATGCAGTTCGTCGGCCTGGCGATGGGAGCGGCCGAGACGCTGGCCGTCGGCCTGAAGATCCTGGTCGGGCGCGCCTCGGATCGCTGGCGCCGCCGCCCCCTGGTGGTGGGCGGCTACCTGCTGCCGGCGTTCGGGCGCGGGCTGCTGGCGCTGGCCAGTCATCCCTGGCACGTGCTGGTCGCCCGCACGCTCGATCGCTCGGGCAAGGCGATCCGTTCGGGGCCGCGCGATGCGATGCTCGCGGACGCGGTCGATCCGCGCGACCGGGGCCGAGCCTACGGATTCACGCAGGCGCTCGATCACGTCGGCGCCGCCATCGGTCCGCTGGTGGCCAGCCTGTGCCTGGCGCGCGGGCTGTCGTTCCGCGCCACCTTCGCGCTGGCGGCCGCGCTGGGCGTGCTCGCCCCGCTGCTGCTGGCGCTTCGCCTTCCCGAGGTGCCTCGTGTGGCGCCCCCGGCCGCCGTGTCCGAAGGGAAGCATCCGCCCGTGCAGGGGCAGGGCGTGGGCAGGGCCCTGGTGGCCTATCTGCTCCCCGTCGGGCTGTTCGCGTTCGCGAACTCGTCCGACGCTTTCATCCTGATCCGGGCCGGTCAGCTCGGCTGGACGCCCGCGGCGCTACCGCTGCTGTGGCTGGGTCATCACCTGATCAAGGCCCTGACCACCGCGGCCGGCGGTCTGCTGTCCGATCGCGTGCCGCGCTGGACGCTGATCGCGGGCGGCTGGCTGGCTTACGGCCTGACCTACTGGGGCTTCTCGCTGGCCCGCACGCCCGCCCACCTGGCCATCCTGCTGGGCGCGTACGCGCTCTATCACGGGCTGGCCGAGGGGACCGAGCGCGCGTTCGTGTCCGATCTGGTGGGTTCGGGAAAGCGCGGCGCCGCCTTCGGCCTCTATCACGGGGTGGTGGGCGGGGCGGCGCTGCCTGCCGGGATGCTGATGGGACGGATCTGGGATCGCTGGGGGCCGGGGCCGGCTTTTCGGGTCGAGGCTGTATTCGCGCTGGCCGCCGCCGCGCTGCTGATCGGTCTGGTGCTGGCTGGACCTTTGCGACCGCCCCGGCAGTTTCCTGCACGGATCGCAAAAAGACGGTAAATTCCGACGTCCGCATGATTCACCTTACCGACGACCTTCGCATCGAAAAGATCCGTCCCCTGGTCCCGCCCGCCATCCTGATGGAGAACCTGCCCATCACGGAGCGCGCCTCGACCACCGTCGCGGGCGGCCGGCAGGCCATCCAGCGCGTGCTGCGCGAGGAAGACGATCGGCTGATCGTCATCGTGGGCCCCTGCTCGATCCACGACGTGAAGGCCGCGCTGGATTATGGCGCGCGCCTGAAGACGGTCGCGGACCGCCTGGCGCAGGAGCTGCTGGTCGTCATGCGGGTCTACTTCGAGAAGCCGCGCACCACCGTGGGCTGGAAGGGGCTGATCAACGATCCGCGGCTGGACGGTTCGTTCGCCATCAACGAAGGGCTGCACGTGGCGCGCAAGCTGCTGCTGGACCTGGCCGAGACCGATCTGCCGACCGGCTGCGAGTTCCTGGACACCATCACGCCCCAGTACATCGCCGACCTGGTCAGCTGGGGCGCCATCGGCGCGCGCACCACCGAGAGCCAGGTGCACCGCGAGCTGGCGTCGGGCCTGTCGGTGCCGGTCGGGTTCAAGAACGGCACCGACGGCAACGTCCAGATCGCGATCGACGCGGTCCAGGCGGCCAGCCGGCCGCACCATTTCCTGTCGGTGACCAAGCAGGGGCTGTCGGCGATCGTCGCGACGCGCGGCAACCCCGACGGTCACATCATCTTGCGGGGCGCGGGCGGGCGGCCCAACTACGCCGCCGAGGACGTGGCCAGCGCCACCGCGGTGTTGACCAAGGCGGGGCTGCGACCGCAGGTGATGATCGACTGCAGCCACGGGAACAGCCGCAAGGATCCGGGGCGCCAGCCGCAGGTGGCCCACGAGATCGCGTTGCAGCTGGCCAGCGGCGCCCGCGCCATAATCGGCGTCATGATCGAGAGCCACCTGGTGGGCGGCCGGCAAGAGCCCGTCGCGGGAAAGCCACTGGCGTACGGGCAGAGCATCACCGACGCCTGCCTGGCCTGGGACGACACGGTCCCCGTGCTGGAGGAGCTGGCAGGCGCGGTTCGGGCGCGCCGGCGGGCGAGGGCGTGATGCTGACGGCGACCGGCGACCTGCGCATCAAGGGCATCAGGGCCCTCATCTCGCCCGAGGTGCTGGTGGACGAGCTGCCCACCGACGAGAAGGCCGCGCGGCTGATCGAGAGCGCCCGCCAGGCGGTGGCGGCGATCTTGCGCCGCACCGACGACCGCTTGCTGGTGGTCGTGGGGCCGTGCTCGATCCACGACGTGGCGGCGGCGCTCGACTACGCGCGCCGGTTGAAGACCGTCGCCGACCGGCTGGCGAAGGACCTGCTGATCGTCATGCGGGTGTACTTCGAGAAGCCGCGCACCACCGTCGGCTGGAAGGGGCTGATCAACGATCCCCACCTGGACGGCTCGTTCGCGGTCAACCAGGGCCTGCGCATCGCCCGCACCCTGCTGCTGGACGTGGCCCGTCTGGGTCTGCCGGCCGGCTGCGAGTTCCTGGACACCATCACGCCCCAGTACATCGGCGATCTGGTCAGCTGGGGCGCCATCGGCGCGCGCACCACGGAGAGCCAGGTGCATCGCGAGCTGGCCTCGGGGCTGTCGGTGCCGGTGGGCTTCAAGAACGGCACCGACGGGAACGCGCAGATCGCCATCGACGCGGTCCAGGCCGCCAACCATCCGCACAGCTTCCTGGGGGTGACCAAGCAGGGGCTGTCGGCGATCGTCGCCACGCACGGAAACCCCGACTGTCACGTCATCCTGCGCGGCGCGGCCTCGGGCCCCAACTACCAGGCGGCGTCCGTGGCGAAGGTGTCGAGCGCGCTGGAGCGCGCCGGCCTGCTGTCGCGGGTGATGATCGACTGCAGCCACGGCAACAGCGGCCGCGATCCGGCGCGCCAGCCGGACGTGGCGCGCGACGTGGGCATGCAGCTGCGCGGTGGCTCGAAGTCGATCGCGGGCGTGATGCTGGAGAGCCACCTGGTGGGCGGCCGCCAGGAAGCGCCGTCGGGGCCCGGCGCCAAGCTGGTCTACGGACAGAGCATCACCGATGCCTGTCTGGCGTGGGACGCCACCGTTCCGGTGCTGGACGCGCTCGCCGAGCACGTCCGCACCGCGCGGGCCCACAAATGAGCGAGCCCCTGCGGGCCACCCTGCTGGTCAGCTGTCACGATCGCACCGGTCTGGTGGCGGCGCTGTCGCAGTTCGTGTTCGCGAACGACGGCAACATCGTGGACGCCGATCAGCACGCCGAGGCCGAGACCGGGCTGTTCTTCATGCGGCTGGTGTGGGACGTGGCGCGTTTCCGCCTGGACCGCGCGCAGACGGCGGCGGGGCTGGCCGAGCTGGGCCGGCAGTTCGATCTGCGGTACGAGCTGACCTACAGCGATCAGCGGCCGAAGATGGCGGTCTTCGCCAGCAAGGCGCCGCACTGCCTTTACGACCTGTTGCTGGCGCACCAGCTGGGCGAGCTGCGGGCGGACCTGGCCATGGTGCTCTCCAATCACCGCGACGTGGAGCCGGTGGCCGGGCACTTCGGCGTGCCCTTCGTGCACGCGCCCATCGACCCGCGCGACAAGGCGGCGGGCGAGCGGCTGCAACAGGCGGCGCTGGCGCAGGCAGGCGTCGATCTGGTGGTGCTCGCGCGATACATGCAGATCCTGTCGCCAGAGTTCGTGGGCCGCTGGGCGTCACGCATCATCAACATCCACCACTCGTTCCTGCCTGCGTTCGTGGGGGCGAAGCCCTATCACCAGGCCAAGGCGCGCGGCGTGAAGGTCATCGGCGCGACCGCGCACTACGTGACCAGCGACCTGGACCAGGGGCCCATCATCGATCAGGACGTGTGTCGGGTCAGCCACCGCGACGAGGTCGACGACCTGGCGCAGAAGGGGCGGGAGCTGGAACGCCAGGTCCTGACCCGCGCGGTGCGGGCGCACCTGGATCGCCGCGTGCTGGTCTCCGGTAACCGCACGATCGTCTTCGTGTGACGGCGGGGGCCCGCTTCAGTTCACCGGCGCGGAGGACTCGCCGTCGCTGTCGGGGCCGCTGTCCAGCTCGTCGTCGCTGCCCGGCGTGACGATGCGGTAGTTGCCCGACAGCCAGTTGCCCAGATCGGCGGCGCGGCAGCGGGTCGAGCAGAAGGGCAGGGGCGGGCGTGTCGCGGCATCTCGGGTCGAATCACTATCCGGGGGGGTGAACGGTCGCTGGCAGGTGGGACAGATCATCGCGGGAGCTCCTGTTCCGGCGGGGGTCGTTAGAAAGGGAGGGAATTCCAGAATCATTCCACAATACAACTGGATGTGCCTGGGACGTCGATCGGTATAGTCTGCCCGCAACGGTGGCAACGATCGACGCCGATGAAGAGCACCGCCTGGCGGCGGTGACCGAGTACGCGATCCTGGACACGCCGGCCGAGGCGTCGTTCGATCGCCTCACCCACCTGGCGAAGGAGCTGTTCGACGTACCCATGGTGGTGCTCACCATCGTCGATCGCGAGCGCCAGTGGTTCAAGTCACGCTACGGGGTCGAGGTGGACGAGACGCCGCGGGACATCTCGTTCTGCTCGCACGTGCTCCGGCAGTCCGGCGTCCTCGTCGTGGAGGACGCGTCGGCCGATCCGCGGTTCGCGGCCAACCCGCTGGTGGTCGGGCCCTCGGGCGTGCGCTTCTACGCGGGCGCGCCGATGATCGCGGCGGGCGGCGCGCGGATCGGCGCGTTCGGCATCCTGGATCGCCGCCCCCGCCAGCTGGACGAGACGCAGCGCCGGTTGCTGGTGCAGCTGGCCGCGACGGCGATGGACGAGATCGCGCTGCGCGCCGTGGTGCAGTCGCTGAAGGTCGGGGCGGGCGGCGCGGCGCGCGCCTCGTTCGACGTCCATCAACGCCTTCGCTTCATCACCGAGCAGCTGCCCGCCGTCCTGTGGACCACCGATCGGGACCTGATCTTCACGTCGGCGATGGGAGCCGGCCTGGCGGCGATGGGCCGCTCCCCGGCCCAGGTGGTGGGGCAGAGCCTGACCGATTTCGTGTCCGCGTCGTCGGACGCCTGGCGGCACGTGGCGGCGCACCGGGCGGCCCTCGAGGGCAAGGGCAGCTCGACGGACGTGTGGTTCCAGGGGCGCGCCTACCAGACGCGAGTCGATCCATTACGCGACGAACAGGGGGATATCGTGGGCAGCATCGGTGTGGCGCTGGACATCACGGATCGGGTGCGGTCGGAGGAGGCTGTCCGCCAGAGCGAGGCGCGCTATCGCATGATCGCGCGCGCCACGAACGACGTCGTGCGCGACTGGAACATCGAGACGGGCGAGTGGATCTGGAACGACGGCATCACGAACGCCTTCCAGTACCCCCGCACCGAGGTGGGCGAGTCGCTGGCCTGGTGGACGGAGCACGTTCACCCCGCCGATCGCGAGCGCGTGCTGGCCGGTCTGCGCGCCGCCATCGAGTCGGAGGCCACCGCCTGGAGCGACGAGTACCGCTTCCGCCGCGCCGACGGGTCCTACGCCGTGGTGCTGGATCGCGGCTTCCTGTCGCGCGGTTCGGCCGGCGGGGCCGTGCGCATGATCGCGTCGATGCTGGATGTCTCGGAGAGCCGCTCGATCGAGGCGAAGCTGATGCAAGCGGAGCGGCTGGCGTCGATGGGGACGCTAGCGGCCGGCGTGGCCCACGAGATCAACAATCCGCTGACCTACGTGATGGCGAACGTGGGCTTCGTGTCCGAGCGGCTGACGAAGCTGGCGGCCGCCGCGGCCAGCATCGAGAGCCCGGCGGGGACGGCCGGGCAGCTGGCCGAGCTGGCCTCGGCGCTGAACGAGGCCCAGGAGGGCGCGGTGCGCGTGCGCCAGATCGTGCGCGATCTGAAGGTGTTCTCGCGCAGCGACGATCACAGCGGGGCGGTGGATGTGAAGCGGTTGCTCGAGTCCTCGCTGAGCATGGTGTGGAACGAGATCCGCCATCGCGCGAAGGTGACGCGGGAGCTGGGGCCGGTGCCGGCGGTCGAGGCCAGCGAGTCGCGGCTGGGACAGGTGTTCCTGAACCTCCTCATCAACGCCGCGCAGGCCATCCAGGAGGGCAACGCCTCGGCCAACGAGATCGGCATCGCCACGGCCACCGACCAGGCGGGGCGCGCCGTCATCACCATCTCGGACACCGGCAGCGGCATCGCGCCCGAGGTGATCGAGCGGATCTTCGATCCTTTCTTCACCACCAAGCCGATCGGCGTCGGCACGGGGCTGGGGCTGTTCATCTGCCACGGCATCGTCAAGGGACTGGGAGGCGAGCTGACCGTGGAGAGCACAGTAGGGAAGGGGAGCCGGTTCCGGGTGAGCCTGCCCGCCACGCAAGGGGCGCTGGCGACGGCGTCGACCGCGCCCAGCGGTCCCATCAACGCCGCGCCGTCGCGGCGGCGCGTGCTGCTGATCGACGACGAGGTCCACCTGGCGCAGGGGCTGCAGCGCGCGCTGGCGCCGGAGCACGAGGTGGTTCTCGCCACCAGCGGACACGAGGCGAAGGAGATCCTGGAGGCCGATGATCGCTTTGACGTCATCCTGTGCGACCTGATGATGCCGGACGTGACCGGCATGGAGGTCTTCGCGTACGTGAAGAGCGCGCGGCCCCATCTGGCGCCGCGCGTGGTCTTCATGACGGGCGGGGCGTTCACGGCGCGGGCGCGGGCGTTCCTGGACGAGGTGCCGAACCGCTGCATCGAGAAGCCCTTCGAGCTGGGCCGCCTCCGCTCCGTCATCCGCGAGGTGAAGACGACCTGAGAGACGCCCGGTCCGGCCCGCGAGGTCAGCGGGGGCGGGGGTGCTTCAGGTCGTCGAGGTGGGCGCGCGTGGCGTCCGTGGCGCCGCGGCGGAGCTCGACGGACGCCAGCAGGGCCGTGACGGCCGCGCGGTCGTCCTGGCTGGCGATCGGTGATTCCAGCGCGCGCTGCAGGTGGACGCGCGCCTCGTCGAAACGCCGCATCTCTTCGTAGGCGCGCCCGATCAGGAAATTCGTCAGCCACAGCTCGCCGTCATGCTCCAGCGAGGGGCGCAGCAGGGCGGCCGCCTTCTCCAGCTGTCCGCCTTCGAGGGCGATCGAGGCGAGCCGCGCCACCGGCCAGGCGAGGAAGCTGTTCTGCAGCGCCGCCTCTTCGAAGCGCCGGCATGCCTCCTCGAGGTGACCGTGCGCGTCCGCCAGCTCCGCCAGCCGCGTCTCCGCCGCGCCGAACGCCGGCGCCAGGACGCGGCAGCGCTCCCAGGCCGCGCGGGCGCCCTCCTCGTCGCCGGTCGCATGCAGGCGCACGCCCAGCTCGTACAGCGTCCGGCACGAGCGAGGCGCCAGCTCGGCGGCGCGGCGCAGGCGCTCGAGCGCGGCGCGCGGTTCCGTCTCGGCCAGCGCGCCCAGCAGCCAGGGCAGATAGAAAGTGGGCGCGCGCGCTGACGCCTCGTCGTACCGGCGCAGCGCCTCGTCGGGCGCGCCGCCGCGCTCTGCCCGCAGCCCTTCGCTGAGGCGCGCCGCCACGGGGTCGTCCTCGAGCGACACGTAGCGCGAATCGGCGAAGGCGGGCGCCTGGTGAAGGTCGTCGAACGGCGACGGCAACGGCGCCTCGCGCTCAGCCTCGGGCCGCAATCCCAGGCTGGCCATCGTGCCCAGGTAGAAGCCCAGCCTGCGCGGAGCGTTGGGGCGCTCCAGGCGCTCGTCGTCCACGAACCGCGCGGCGCGCTCGACCAGGGGACGTGCCGCCTCGGGGGCGGCCAGCACCTCGTCCAGCACGGTCACGAGCTGGTCCGGGGAAGCGAACAGCCGCGCCAGCCCGCGCCGGCCCGCCTCGGCGTAGGGTTCGAGGTCGGAGCAGACGGCCAGCACCCGGTGGGCCGCGTACTCGAGAAACTTCGAGTCGGAGCGGCACCGGTTGTACGTCGTGGACAACAGCGGGGACAGGCCGACGTCCAGCCCGGTCACGAACTCGTCGACGGCCTGGGCCTCGGCCGCCTCGGGGCTGAACAGCAAACGCCCCGCATCGAGCGACTGGAACAGCGGACGCAGGCGTTCGTGACCCTGGATGGCGATGTCGACCTCCGGGTGACGCTCGGCCACGCGCAGCAAGGCCGGCGCGACGGAGCGCAGGTCCTCCAGGTGGCCGGCGGCGCCGCTCCAGCCGAGGCGCACGCGCGGTCCGGCGGCGCGGGCCGGCGAGGCCGGGCTCCAGCGGTGGCTGGGCAGCACGGCGCGCCGCTGGTTCACCAGCTCGAAGCGGCGCTCCAGCTCGTCGGTGGGGAACTGCAGGCAGTCCGAGTGCCGCGCCAGCTGCGGTGACAGGCTGCGCCGCACCAGATCGCGCGGCGACTCCTCGCCGGCGGGCGGGTGAAGGTGGTGGTGGTTGATCTCGTAGACCGAAAGCCGGCGCGCCCGTCGCCGCGAGTCGAGCATGGGCAGCAGATCGGGATCGGCCTGGTCGCTCAGCACCAGCACGTCGGCGCGCAACAGCAGCGCATGGATGGCGGGCGACAGCAGCGAGCCGCTGACCACGGACACGTTGGCGAGCTCGCCGAGGGCGCGGCAGGGCTGAACCGTTCGATAGCGATGTTCCGGCTGGTGGTGTCCCCCCGGCGCCGCGACGTGGAGGATCGAGAGCCGGGGCCGCGACCGCGAATCGAAGCCCGGGTCCGTCATGTCCGCCTGATGGAGGGCGCGTCGCTGGGACCGGGGGGCACGGTCGTCGAGCCCGCCGCGCGAAAGCGCGACTCCTCGGCGCGAAAGTCCTCCGCGAACAGGTGGTGGATCAGCGAGGCCAGCTCGCTGCCGCCGGTGCCCAGGTGCGGGGCCAGGGCCTCGCGGAACTCGCGCGCGGTCTGGAAACGCTCGGCGGGCTTCACCTCCAGGGCGCGGCGCAAGATGCTCCCGGCCGCTCCCGGCAGCGTGTCCAGCAGGCCCAGCTCGACCAGGCCGGGGCCCGTGGCCGCGCGCACCAGCAGCTCGTACGTGGTGGCGCCCTGGTACAGCACGTTGCCCGTCAACATGTAGTACATGACCAGGCCCAGCGAGAACAGATCGGCGCGCCCGTCGACCGCTCCGCCCCGGGCCTGCTCGGGCGACATGAAGGTCACGTTGCCCTTCACCACGCCCGACTGCGTCTGGGTGACGCGCCCCTCGGCCTTCACGATGCCGAAGTCGAACAGCTTCACCTCGCCGCGCGCCGACACCAGCACGTTGGAGGGCGAGACGTCCCGGTGCACGATGCCCAGCGGCTCGCCGTTCTCGCTGGTCTTCGTGTGCGCGTATTCCAGCGCCTTCAGCGTCTCGGAGGCGATGAACATCACGGCCGCCAGCGGGGGCGGCCGGCCGTCCTTGGCCAGGCTCTGCTTCGTGAAGCGGCCCAGATCGCGGCCCAGGATGTACTCCTGGGCGATGAAGTACTCGTCACCGACCTTGCCGAAGTCGAACACCGGCACGATGTTCGAGTGGACCATCGAGGACGCGAGGTTCGCCTCGTCGATGAACTGGTCGACCATGCTGGGCTCTCGGCAGAACTCGGGGCGCAGGCGCTTGACGACGAACTTCCGGCGGAAGCCCTCCGCGCCGAAGGTGACGGCCGTGTACACCTCGGCCATGCCCCCTTCGCCCAGACGGTCGAGCAGCGTGTATCTGCCGAAGGTGGCCTCGCCCGCGGGGGCGCGGGGCGCCAGCTCGGTGGCGCTGTGGCTGGTGGGACGATCGACGTTCCCGGCGGGGCTAAGGCCAGGGGCCAGCGCGGGACTGGCGCCGCGCAAGGTCCCCTGAGGGGGCGGCGCGTAGCTCTGGGTGGCCGCCGGCCCTGCCACGCTGTTCGCCTGGGCGGGCGAGCGGCGGAACCCGAGCAGCATCGCCACGCCCGCCACCAGCAGGGCCACCGCCCACAGCGTGAGCTTCCTCTCCTTGGCCACGGCGTCCGCGTCGTGAGCGTTCGCGGCCGCCGAGGCGAAGGTCCACAGCGCCAGCGACGGTCCCAGCGCCGTGTGGGCGGCCGCCCAGGTGCCGTCCGGCGCCTCGTACAGGGGAGCATTCGGGTCGGCGGCGATCGCGGACGCCAGCAGCGCCCGCTCGGCGTCCGCGCCCGCGTCGGCCACCACCCGACCATCCAGCGCCAGCGCCACGGGACCCGCCGCCTTGTCGGCGATGGTGCGCAGGGCGGCCGGGTCGAGCGGCTTCGCCAGCACCAGCACGACGGGGTGGTCTCGGCCCGGCACCGCCACCAGCGTCGCGGCGGCGGCGTAGGGGCCGGCGCGGCCGGCCACGATCTCCGCCACGGAGTCGCCGTGCTCGCGGACCCGGCGCAGCAGGCCGCCCACGCTCAGGTCGTTGGCGCCAACCCCCTCGACGACGTCCAGTCGCGCGGTCCCGAAAGCCAGGGCGTATACCTTGAACTCGGTGCGCCAGGGGCGCCACCACTCCTCGGTGCGCCACAGGTCGCGCATGGTCCGTTCGTCCACGTTGCCTTGCAGCGCGAAGACCAGGCGGGGGTTCGAAGCGGCGGTGTCGGCCTTCAACCGCAGCTCGGCCAGGTGGGCGGACAGCCCGTCGGCGGCTCGCTGGCCGGCCGCCTCGGCCGTTCGGCGGGCCTCCTGGCGCATCACCCGCGCCCGATCGGCGTCGAACTCCCGAGAGCCAAGGACGGCAACGCCGAGCGCCAGCGCCGCGCCGAGGATCCCCACGATTCGCCTCACGTCGCGCTACTCTCCCATCGGGCCCGCGGGCCGTCAACCGCGCGAAAATGTGGAACAACCGGCCGCTGGGGCAGCGGCGGGAGAGGTCCCCCCGCTCAGGACCCGCTGGCGATCTTCTCGGCGTCCTGCATGCCGTTCGGGTCGTTGTTCACCTTCACCCAGCCGGCCGTGTGCTCGCTGCGGGCGTAGGTCTCGAACCCTGCCGGCGCCGAGGGGGCGGCGGAGATGGACGCCGGAACCTCGCTGGGCAGCTCGACCTTGCCGATCTCCAGCCAGCCCACCTGGCGTGTCCCGTCCTGGTAGTCGACGCGCACCACGACCTTCGGGGCGCCGGCCGCCGGTTGCTCGCCGCTGCCCAGCAGCTCGGAGGGGAACAGGCGCCAGACCTTGTCGTGCCAGTTGCGGGCCTGCTCGTCCGGCTTGTCCGGCGTGCTGGCGGGCGACAGCTTGTAGGCGTTGGGGTCCTGCCCGTTCGTCACCACGAACGCGCGTGACTTTCCGCCGGCGGTGATGGTCACCCGGTTGAAGTCGGGGAGCTTGAACGTGTGGATCCGCCGATCGACCAGCCGGTGGCTGGCGCCCTGCAGGTCGGCCAGCAGCGCCCGGGGCATCAGGTAGACGCGGCCGTCCTTCGTGTCGCGCAGGTAGCTCTCGCCGCTGGACTGGGGAGGCTGGCCGATCACGAACTCGCGCTTCTCCCCGCGGGCGGTGATCACCAGCTTCTTCTTGGCGTCGTCCAGCCCCAGCTCTTTTTGCTTCTTCGCGTCCACGACGCCGAAGGCGCGCGGCGAGCGGAACGGCGCGAACTGTCCCAGCAGCTTCTCGGCCGGCTCGTCGCCGCGCAGGTCGCGGGGCGGGTGGGGCTTGGCGGCGCTGGGCGGCGGCGGGGGTTGCCCCGGTTTCTGGACCGGCCGCACCGGCGTCTTGTCCTCGATGTGCAGCCAGGGGCTGGTCTCGCCGGCCACGGCCCGGCGCTGCACGTCCACGGAGCCGTTCTCGTCCTCGTAGCGGACGTCGCCCAGCTCGGCCTTCGTGCTGTCGACCACCACGACCTCGCCCGCGGCCCGCTCGGGCTCGCGTTGCCAGGTCCCGTAGGCGACGGCCAGGCCCACCAGCGCCAGGCCGGCCTGCACGGCCAATCCCTTGCCCGTCACGAGGCACCTCCGGCGGAAACGGCGGCGGGAGGCGAGGGCCGGCGCGTCCGGCTGCGCCGCCGCGTGACCAGGAATCCCACGCCCAGCACGGCCAGCGGCACCACGAACGTCGTGGAATAGAACCAGACCACGTCCTGCTTGCGCGTGTGCGTGATGGGGACGTCGGCCTCGCTGGTGATCTGCCCGGCGAAGGACTCCTCGCCCAGCAGCCAGCGGACCGGATCGAGGACCAGCAGGCCGTTGCCGCCGAAGCGAATCACGGGATCGGTCAGGAAGTCCGAGTCACCCACCACGAACAGCCGCTCCTCCGTGGTGTCCTTCTTCTGCTCTTGTTTGGCGTCCTGGTTGGGCTGGGGCTTGGCGTCCAGCTTCTTGCTCAAGGCCGCCGCCAGCTCCCACGCCTTGCGTGGTTCACCCGGGTCGGCCTGGAAGTTTCCGTTGTCGTCGGCGAACGTCGAGAAGTGCGCGTGGACCGGGAAGTCGACCGTCCAGCCGTCGTGTGACCCCGGCTTCGCCGGTCCTTCGATGGCGGTCGCGCCCGGCAGCACCACCGGGGCGTTGCGGCCCTCGCGCGACAGGGTGCTGACGGACGGATGCGACGAGTAGAACGCGCTGACCAGGTTCGTGCGGTCGCTGTCCTGGTGGGTGCGCCGGGCGAAGATCTGGTCGTTCGCCAGCGTCTTCATGGTCAGCTTGATCCCGGCCGGCGCCAGCAGCTCGTGCATGTCGACGCCGCCGTCGGGATCCAGCGCCAGGAACATCCGGCCGCCGCGCTCCAGGAAACGCTGCAGCGACGCCAGCTCCTCGGGCAGGAACGGCTTCGTGGGGCCGATGATCATGACCAGCGTCGCCTCCTTGGGGACGTCGGTCGCCAGCCCGTCGGCGGGGCCCAGATCGCGCACCTCGTGCCCCTGGTCCTGCAGCGCGGTGCGCAGGTCGCGCACGCCCGCTCGCTTGTCGGTGTCGCCCAGCGCCGCCGACGTCCGCTCGCCATGCCCCTGGGTCAGGTAGGTGATGCGGTTCGGCTTGACCACCTGAAGCAGCCGCTGCTGCACCTCGCGGTCCAGCGTCTTCAGCGCGGCCCGCGCGTTCTCCAGCTGCAGCTGGAACATCAGCTGCTCCTTGCGGCCGCCGCGCGCGAAGACGACGGCGCCGTTGGCCGAGGCCCCCAGCTCCTTGGCCTTGGCCGGGTCGATGTCGCGGTCGTAGTTCTCCACCTTCAGCTGGCTGGACTCGCGCGCCAGGTCGGTGAAGTAGCCCTCGACCTCCTCCCGCACCTCGTTGCCGTTCGGGAAAAACAGCGCCACCGTGACGGGGGTGTCCAGGCTGCGCACGATCTTGCGCGTCGATTCGCCGGGGCGGGTGGTGCGAAAGTAGGCCAGGTCCACCTTCTTGTCGCGCTCCGAGGCGGCGTAGCTGAGGGAGAACGCGAACGTCAGGATGAAGGCCAGGCCCATGCCGGCGTACTGGGCCGCCCGCACGCGCAGGTGCTCGACGCGCACGGCGCGCGCCAGCTGGGCGTAGGCCAGCTCCATGGGGACGATGGCGAACATCGCGGTGGCCCAGACGGCCGGCCACAGTGCCGCCAGCGCGGTCGCCAGCTTGGGCGAGGTCGCGTCCAGCGGTTTGCCCCCGCGCAAGGCCGGCACGTCGGACTGCACGAAGTACAGCGCCACGGCCAGCAGGCCCAGCGCGTACATGGCCTGGAACTTTCGCTCGACGATGGCGCGGTCCGGGGTGGTGCGCCCGCCGCGCACCAGACGCGCCACCAGCGCGACCAGCAGCAGCAGCACGCCCAGGCCCGAGGCGCCGGCGCGGCCGCTGCCCGTGCCGATGATTCGTTCGCCCACGAACACCAGGACCATGCCCAGGCCGTACAGCGCCGACCACAGGCCGCTGGCGCCGCGGGCGGGCGGGGCCGTCCTGGTCGCTGGTTCTATCGCCATCGCCGTGCCTCCATGACCCGCACCGCCGTGAACAGGCTGACGATGACCACCATCAGGTAGTACACGACGTCACGCAGGTGGATGGTCCCTTGCTGGAAGGGGATGAAGTGCTTGCCGTGGATGGCCAGGCTGGCGAACACGTCGTTGAACGGGCGCTCGGTGACCCGCACCAGCATCCAGCACAGCACCATGGCGGTGACCATGCACCCGGAGAAGATCGCGGCCAGGACCTGGGTGCGCGCCAGCGCCGAGCCCAGCGTCCCGATCGCCATCGCCGCCGCGCCGAGCAACAGCAGGCCCAGGTAGCCGGCGGTCAGGTGCCCGAGGGAGATCTTGCCGTTCACGCGGATGAGCAGCGGCATGAAGATGGTCAGCGCCAGCACCCCGGCCAGGAACAGGAACCCGGACAGGAACTTGCCCACCACGATCTGCCCGTCCTTCACCGGCGAGGAGGTCAGCAGCACCAGCGTCCCGGTCTGCCGCTCCTCGGCGACCAGGCGCATCGAGATGAACACGCTGGCGATCATCGTCAGGCCGCTGGTGTAGAAGAAGAACTGCGCCAGCACGGTGGCCGACAGCTTGTCGTCGCCGCCGATGGCGAAGATGTTGAACAGCAGCCCGTCGACCAGCAGCAGGATGGCTGCGATCACGTAGCCGGTCATGGAACGCAGGTACGTGCCCAGCTCGCGCTGGGTGATGAGCAGCGTGGCGTTCATTGCGGCAGGTCCTTGTGTTCGGTGAGCTGCAGGAAGATCGCCTCCAGGCGGCCGGTCCCGCGATCGATGCGCATCAGATCGATGCCGCCCATGACCAGCGCCCGCGCGATCTGGGCGCGGATGTCGGCCGAGGTGTCGACCCGCAGCGAGGTGACGCCGCCCGCCTGCCTGGCCACCGTGGCGCGCACCACGCCGGGCAGCGCGCTCAGCACGGTGAGGGCGGACTCGGGCGCGCCCGCCACGTCGACGTCGATCGACACCGCGGCGCCCTGGCGCAGGCGACGGGCGATGTCCTCCTCGGACCCCTGGTCGACGATCTGTCCCTGATCGATGATCAGCAGGCGATCGCAGGTCTGGCTGATCTCCGAGAGGATGTGGCTGGACAGCAGCACCGTGTGCTCGCCCCGCAGCGCCCGGATGGTCTCGCGCATCTCGACGATCTGCCGCGGATCCAGGCCGCTGGTCGGCTCGTCCAGGATGAGGAGCTTCGGCCGGTGCACCAGCGCCTGGGCCACGCCCACCCGCTGGCGATAGCCGTGGGACAGGCTGGAGATGGGCTCGTCGTGGACGGCGCGCGTGGCGGTCTTCTCCTCCGCCTCGGCGACGCGCGCCGCGGCGTCGGCCGACGGCACCCCGCGCAGGCGGGCGGCGAAGGTCAGGAAGCGCCCCACCGTCATCTCGGGGTAGAGCGGCGGCTGGTCGGGTAGAAACCCGATGCGGCGTCGCACGGCATGCGGGTCGCGGCCGATGTCGATGCCGTCCACCACCACGTCTCCCGTGGTGGGCAGCAGGACGCAGCCCAAGATCTTGAGGGTGGTGGACTTCCCGGCGCCGTTCGCGCCCAGGAATCCGATGACCTCTCCCTTGTCGATGGAGAAGGTCAGGTCCTGGATCGCCGTGTGTTCACCGTAGTACTTGGTCAGTCCCTTGACTTCGATGATGGGGGGCATGGAGGTCGAATCTGCGCGCATTATGCACGAACACGAAATGGCGCCGATGTTAATTCGACGGTGGCCGCGGATATTCCCGGCTGGCGTCCCGTCTGATTCCGGCGACTTTGCCGCGCTGGCGGCGGCGGACGCGGCGGGCCGTGAAATTGGGGCTCGCGGCAGGAACCAGCGTGCTACCTTAGGCCGCGATGTGCGGAGTCGTTGGAATCTACGGTCATCCCGAGGCCGCAAACCTCGCATATCTGGGCCTGTACGCCCTGCAGCACCGGGGGCAGGAGTCGGCCGGCATCGTCGCCTCTGACGGTGAGCGGCTGCGCTTCGTCCGTGAGATGGGCCACGTGGGCGACATCTTCACCGCCGATCGCCTGGCGCAGCTGCGCGGGTTCGCCGCCATCGGTCACGTCCGCTACTCGACCGCGGGCGAGTCCGCGCTGAAGAACGCCCAGCCCATCGCCGTCGACTACTCGGGCGGCTCGGTGGCCATCGGCCACAACGGCAACCTGGTGAACGCCGTCGAGCTGCGCGAGAAGCTGGAGGCCGAGGGCTCCATCTTCCAGAGCACGTCCGACACCGAGGTGATAGTTCATCTGATCGCCCGCTCGCGCGAGACCGAGCTGGTGGACCGCATCGCCGACGCGCTGAAGCAGGTGAAGGGCGCGTACTCGCTGGTGTTCGTGTCCGAGGACAAGGTGATCGCGGTGCGCGACCCGATGGGGTTCCGTCCGCTGTCGCTGGCGCGGATCGGCGACAGCACGCACGTCGTCACGTCCGAGACCTGCGCGTTCGAGCTGCTGGGCGCCACCTTCGTCCGCCACATCGAGCCCGGCGAGATGGTGGTCATGGACAAGAGCGGGCTGAAGTCGCTGCGGCCCTTCGCCGGCGCGGCCTCTCATCATTGTCTGTTCGAGTGGGTCTACTTCGCCCGGCCGGACTCGCAGCTGGAGGGGCGGTCCGTCTACCGCGCGCGCGAGCGCATGGGGCGGCAGCTGGCCATCGAGCACGGTGTGCCGGCCGACGTCGTCATCGCCGTGCCCGACTCGGGCGTGGCGGCGGCCATCGGCTACGCCCGCGAGAGCAACGTCCCCTACGAGCAGGGCCTGATGCGCTCTCACTACGTCGGCCGGACGTTCATCGAGCCTTCGCAGCAGATCCGCCACTTCGGCGTGAAGCTGAAGCTGTCGCCGGTGCACGAGGTGTTGAAGGACAAGCGCGTGGTGGTGGTCGACGACTCGCTGGTGCGGGGCACGACCTCGCGCAAGATCGTCACCATGATCCGCAACGCCGGGGCGCGCGAGGTCCACCTGCGCATCAGCTCGCCCGCGACGGTCGGACCTTGCCACTACGGGATCGACACGCCCACGCGCGCCGAGCTGATCGCCGCGAACCACAGCGTGACCGAGATCCGCGACTTCGTGGGGGCGGACTCCGTCGGGTACCTGTCGCTCGAGGGGCTGTACGCCGCGGTCCAGGCCGAGGCGAGCGGTGGCGAGGGGAAGGGGCCGGCGGGCTTCTGCGACGCCTGCTTCTCGAACCGTTACCCGGTGCCGCCCGAGGGGCCGGCCCGCCCGCGGCAGCTGCGGCTGCTGCCCGCGTAACCACCCCGGGCGCAAGGACCGCCGAGCAGGCTCTGGCCATGGCGACGCGCACCACCTCGGTCCCGCTGGTGGACGGCCCGCCGCCGGATGCGGCCGCGCTGGACGCGGCGCTCGCGGAGCTGCGCCGGCGCTTCCCGGGCGCCATCGTCGACCGATACCTGGAACGCCTGCCGCGCCTGGGGCAAAACGTGCTGCTGGCGGCCGGGGCGGCGCTGGCGGGCGAGGTGCTCCTGGGCGACGACGTCTCGGTCTGGTACGCGGCCGTGCTGCGCGGAGATCTGGCGCCCGTGACCATCGGCGACCGCAGCAACGTGCAGGACGGCGCGGTCCTGCACGTCGGCGACGACTCGCCGTGCGTGGTGGGCCAGGACGTGGTGGTCGGTCACCGCGCCGTGCTGCACGGCTGCCGGGTCGAGTACGCCTGCCTGATCGGGATGCAGGCCACCATCCTGGACGACGCCGTCATCGGCGCCGGGTCGATCGTGGGGGCCGGCGCGCTGGTCACGCAGGAGACGGTGATCCCGGCGCGCAGCCTGGTGCTGGGCGCGCCCGCCCGCGTGGTGCGCAAGTTGACCGAGGAGGACGAGGCCCGCCACCGGGCCATGGCCGCCAAGTACGTTCGCCTGAAGCAGAATTACCTGCGCGGATAGCGCAGAGGGCGCGTGCGATTTCGAGCGGCGGCCCGTTCGGTCGTGTACACTGCGTCGCCATGGAAATCGGCCCCCTGAGAGAACGCGTGTCCAAGCTGCAGAGCCGGCTGACCGTTCTCCGGGGGCATCTTTGACGTCGACGGCAAGCGGCGGCGCATCGAGGAGCTAGAGGCTCTCTCGACCGCCCCGGATTTCTGGAACAACTCGGAGAAGGCCCAGGCCACCATGCGCGATCAGGCGCAGCTGAAGGCCACGGTGGACGTGCACGACACGCAGCTGAAGGCGCTGGAAGACGCGTCCGTGCTGCTGGACCTGGCCGACGAGGCCAAGGACGAGGCGACCGCGGCCGAGGCGGCGACCTTGATCGAAGCGGCCGAGGCGGCCATCGGCAAGCTGGAGTTCGCCCGCATGCTGTCCGGTCCCTATGACCGGGAGGGGGCCCTGCTGACCATCAACGCCGGCGCGGGCGGCACCGAGTCGCAGGACTGGGCCGAGATGCTGCTGCGCATGTACACGCGCTGGGCGCAGCGCAAGGGCTACAAGACCGAGTCGCTGGATCTGCAGGCGGGCGACGAGGCGGGCATCAAGAGCGCCACCATCAGCATCGAGGGGGAGTGGGCCTACGGCTGGCTGCGCGCCGAGGCGGGGGTGCACCGGCTGGTGCGCATCTCGCCCTACGACGCGAACGCGCGCCGCCACACCTCGTTCGCCAGCGTGTTCGTCTATCCCGACATCGACGAGACCATCAAGATCGAGATCGACGAGAAGGACCTGCGCATCGACGTCATGCGCTCGGGGGGCGCCGGCGGCCAGCACGTGAACAAGACCGAGTCGGCGGTGCGCATCACGCACCTGCCCACCGGCATCGCCGTGCACAGCGACGGGGAGCGGTCGCAGCACAAGAATCGCGGCACGGCCATGCGCATCCTGCGCTCGAAGCTGTTCGAGCTGGAGGAGAAGAAGCGCGAAGAGAAGATGGGCAACATCAACGCCCAGAAGAAGGCCATCGAGTGGGGGAGCCAGATCCGCTCTTACGTGCTGGCGCCGTACCAGCTCGTGTCGGATCACCGCACGGAGCTGAAGGTCAGCCAGGTCAACGACGTGCTGGACGGCGATCTCGACCCGTTCATGGTCGCGCACTTGCTGCAGCTGGCGGGCGACAACTCGGTGGTGGCCAGCAACGTTACCCCGACGGCCAAGAAGCCCGACCCGGAAGACAACTAGAGCAAGGACCATGGCCGACGAGAGCGAGCTGATCGGAGAGCGCGAGAAGAAGGTCGCGGAGCTGCGGGCGATGGGGACGAACCCCTACGCCAACGGCTTCGCGCCCACCCACACCACCGCCGAGGTGGCGGCCCGGTTCAAGGACGTCGCGCCGAAGCCGGCCGATCCGAACGCGCCCAGAGGGGCTGGCCCCGAGCTGCTGTCCGAGGACCGCTTCTCCGTCGCCGGCCGCATCGTCGCCTACCGCGGCTTCGGGGGCGCCACGTTCGTCAAGATCCTGGACCGCGCCGGAGAGATGCAGGTGTGGGTGAAGAAGGACGTGGTGGGCGCCGAGGCCTTCGAGGTCTGGAAGAAGATGGAGCGGGGCGACTTCATCGGCGCCTCGGGCCCGGCCCTGTACACGAAGACGGGCGAGCTGACGATCCTGGCCGAGCGGGTGGTGGTGCTGACGAAGGGGACGCGTCCCCTGCCCGAGAAGTTCCACGGCCTGTCGGATCAAGAGTTGCGTTACCGGCAGCGCTACGTCGACCTGGTCGTCAACGCCGAGGTGCGCGAGGTGTTCCGCAAGCGCTCGCAGATCGTCAAAGGCATCCGGCGCTTCCTGGACGCGCGCGGCTACATTGAGGTCGAGACGCCCATGATGCATTCGATCCTGGGCGGGGCGGCGGCCCGCCCCTTCGCCACGCACCACAACGCGCTGGACCTGGATCTGTTCATGCGCATCGCGCCGGAGCTTTACCTGAAGCGGCTGGTGGTGGGCGGCTTCGAGCGCGTCTACGAGATCGGCCGCAACTTCCGCAACGAGGGGCTGTCGCGCCAGCACAACCCCGAGTTCACGATGCTGGAGTTCTATCAGGCGTACGCGACGTACGAAGATCTGATGGCGCTGACCGAGGAGCTGTTCCAGGAGCTGGCGCGCGAGGTGGCGGGCGGCGAGACCATCACCTACGGCGGGCAGTCGGTCAGCCTGGCCTCGCCCTGGCCGCGCATCCCCATGAAGGACGCCATCGTGGACGCCTGCCGCAAGGGGCTGCTGCCCCCCGGCCTGGAGCGGGCCGCCCTGGACGACGAGGCCGCCCTGTCCGCCTGGATCGAGAAGAGCGGCTTGACCACCAGCAAGGACGAGCTGGGGGCCGTGCTGCGCAAGTCCGAGTCGCACGGCGAGCGGGTGGGGGCGCTGTTCGACTACGGCGGCGAGAAGGCGCTGGATCCGCAGCGGCCCACGTTCGTCATCGACTACCCGGCCGAGACCTCGCCGCTCTCTCGGCGCAACGACGCCGACCCGGGAAAGGTCGACCGCTTCGAGCTGTTCATCGTGGGCCGCGAGCACGCGAACGCTTTCTCCGAGCTGAACGATCCCGCCGACCAGCGGGCCCGCTTCCAGCGCCAGGTGGAGGCCAAGGCGAAGGGCGCCGAGGAGACGATGGACTACGACGAGGACTACTGCCGGGCCCTGGAGTACGGGCTGCCGCCCACCGCGGGCGAGGGCATCGGCATCGACCGTCTGGTCATGCTGCTGTGCGACCAGCCGTCCATCCGCGACGTCATCCTGTTCCCGCTGATGCGCCCGGACCGGGGATGACCAGCGTCCGCGGCGTGCCAGCATGACGGGGCGGGGATTCGAGTGGTTCGTGGCCTGGCGCCACCTGCGCGACGAGGAGCGCCGGGGGCACCGCACGCTGATCGTCGGTCTGGCGCTGATCGCGCTCGGCGCGGTCGGCTTCGTGGTCCAGCACCTGGTGCTGAGTCATCACCCCATGTGGTTCGTGCGCGGGGCGCTGCTGTTCGACAACCTGAAGATCATCAGCGTGGGCATGATGGTGATCGGCACGCTGATCGCCGTCCTGGGCCTGCTGTTCGCGTTCTTCACCGTGTTCACGGCGTTCTCGATGTTCGGGGTGTTCCTGGGCACGGGGGTGCCCATCCTGGCCCTGTCGATCATGTCGGGCTTCGAGATGGATCTGAAGTCGAAGATCCGGGCCACCAAGGCCGACGTGGTGATCGAGCGCACCGACGATCAGCCATTCACCGACTGGCAGGACGTGAAGAAGAAGATCGCGGACGTGCCCGGGGTGATCGACGCGATGGCCTACGTCGAGTCCGAGGTCATCATCAAGCACATCTCGAACCCGGCCGGCATGGGCATCATCCTGCGGGGCGTGGAGGTCGACCGCACGGCGCGGGTCCTGGATCTGCCGCGCACGCTGAAGGAGGGCAGCATCGAGCTGCTGGCCCACCCCGATCGCATCCAGCCCGACATCCCGGCGCCGCCGCCGGCTGAGCCGGGCGAGGACAAGGCCCCCGCCCAGGAGTTCACGTTCCCGCGCCGCGAGCTGCCCGGCATCCTGCTGGGCGAGGAGCTGTTCTCGCACACGCTGCGGGTCTACATGGGCAGCGAGGTCGACGTGGCCTGTCCCATGTGCGGCATCGGTCCGTCGGGGCCCATGCCGCGCCTGAAGACGTTCCGCGTGGCCGGCCACTTCTACACCGGCATGTACGAGTTCGATTCGAAGCTGGCCTACGTGGCGCTGGAGGAGGCGCAGAAGTTCCTGGGCATCCCCGGCGAGGTCACCGGCATCGAGGTGCGGACCTCCGACGCGGACGCCGCCGAACAGATCGCCGAGCGCATCGCGGCGCGCCTGGGCCCCGGGCACGAGGCGCGGTCATGGCAAGAGCTGAACCGCAACCTGTTCGCGGCGCTGTGGGTCGAGAAGCTGGGCATGTTCATCTTCCTGACGTTCATCGCCCTGGTGGCGTCGTTCTCCATCGTCTCGAACCTGATCATGCTGGTGACGGAGAAGGGGCGCGAGGTGGCCATCCTGAAGTCGATGGGCGCCACCGACGGCGGCATCCTGCGCGTGTTCTTCGCCGAGGGGCTGTACATCGGCCTGGTGGGGCTGGGCCTGGGGCTGTTCTTCGGCATCGGCACCTGCCTGCTGATCAAGCGCTTCGGGCTGCCGCTGGATCCCGACGTCTATTACATCCAGAAGCTGCCGGTGCTCATGCGCTCGGGCGAGATCGGGTCGGTGGCGGCGGCGGCGCTGGGGCTGTGCTGCCTGGCCACCCTCTATCCAGCGTTTCTGGCCTCCCGGATGCGCCCGGTGGAAGGCCTTCGCTACGAGTAGGAGGAGGTTCGCGTCCCAGGGCCCAGGCAACCGGCCCTAAAGATGCGGAGTCTCAGGGCTTGTGCAGCCCGGCCTGCGCGTTGACACCCATGACAGCGACGACTACGGTTTCGGCCCCAATGAGCCTCTCCGCGCCGTCACCCGCGCCCGCGGGCGCCCACGTGCTGGTGCGCGGTGTGTCCAAGGAGTTCCACCACGGGGGGCGCGTGCTGCAGGTCCTGCGCGGCATCGACTTCGAGATCCGGCCCGGAGAGATCGTCTCCGTGATCGGGGCCTCGGGCGCCGGCAAGTCCACCTTGCTGCACCTGCTGGGGACGATCGACACGCCCACGGCGGGGACGATCCTGTTCGACGGCACGGACGTCACCCGCATGTCGCCCGCCGAGCTGGCCCAGTTCCGCAACCGGCAGATCGGCTTCGTGTTCCAGTTCCACCACCTGCTGCCCGAGTTCACCGCCCTGGAGAACGTCATGATGCCGGGGCTGATCCTGCGGCTGCCCCGGGCCGAGTGCGTGAGCCGGGCCACCGCCATCCTGACCCGGCTGGGGCTGGCCGAGCGCATGACCCACCGGCCCGGCGAGCTGTCGGGGGGCGAGCAGCAGCGCGTGGCGCTGGCCCGGGCCCTGCTGCTGAAGCCACGCCTGCTGCTGGCCGACGAGCCGACCGGCAACCTGGACACCAAGACCGGCCGTGACATGCACGACCTGTTCTTCGAGCTCAATCGCGAGTTGGGCATGACGTTGCTGATCGTCACCCACAATCCCGAGCTGGCCGCGCAGACCGGCCGGCGTCTGCGCATGGCCGACGGCATGCTGGTCGAGAAGGACTGACGGGATTTTGTTCCGCAAACTGCCGCTCGCCATCTCCCTCGCGCTCGCGCTGCTCGTCACGGGCGCACGCCTGCACGCCGCGCCCGCCGCCGAAGCGGCGCCCGCCGACTCGGACACGAAGTCCGACACCCGGTCCGACGCCAACGGCAACCCCAAGAGCGAGGACGCCGAGGCCGGCGAGGGCGACGCGGAGCCGGCGAAGGCCGCGCCCGCCCCCAGCCTGACCGTCAAGCGGGTGCACTTCCGGGGCAACCGCAAGGTCGAGGACGACGCCATCCGCGCCGTCATCAAGACCAAGCCGGGCGTGGTCATCAACCAGGAGCTGCTGCGCGACGACGTGCGCGCCATCTGGAAGACCGGCTTCTTCGAGGACATCCAGGTCGAGAGCACCGAGCTGAAGGGGCAGGGGGACGCCGGCCTGGCCATCGTGTTCGTGCTGAAGGAGAAGCCGTCCATCAGCAAGATCTACGTCGCCGGCAACGACGAGGTCAGCCTGACCAAGATCAACGAGGTGCTGGACCTGAAGAAGGACCAGGTGCTGGACCTGGCCAAGCTGAAGAAGAACGTCCAGAAGATCAAGGAGCTCTACGTCGAGAAGGGCTTCTACATGGCCGAGGTCGACTACGAGCTGAAGCGGCCCGCCCCCGCCGAGGTCGAGGTGTGGTTCCGCGTGCACGAGCACGCCAAGGTCGAGGTTCGCCGGGTCAACTTCGTCGGCAACAAGGCCATCAGCGACGACGAGTTGCGCGAGGTGGTGGTCACCCGCGAGGGGAACATCCTGTCGCTGCTGACCCAGTCGGGCACCTACCGCGAGGACGTCTTCCAGCGCGACCTGGTGCTGCTGCAGGCCCACTACTGGGACCGCGGCTACGTGCAGGTGAAGGTGGGCTCGCCCGTGCTCGAGCTGTCGCCCGACAAGCGGTCGCTCTACATCACCATCAACATCGACGAGGGCGAGCAGTACCGCCTGGGCAAGATCGACGTGCGCGGCGATCTGCTGGAGCCGAAGGAGTTCTTCCTCAGCCGCGTCTCGGTGCACCCCGGCGACGTGTTCAACCGCTCGAAGCTGAGCGACGACCTGCAGAAGCTGACGGACCTGTACAAGGACCGGGGGTACGCCTACGTCAACGCCACGCCCGCCACGCCGGTGGACGAGAAGACCCGCACCGTCGACGTGACGTTCGAGATCCAGAAGGGCGAGCTGGTCTACTTCGAGCGCATCAACATCCACGGCAACACCAAGACCCGCGACAAGGTCATTCGCCGCGAGCTGCGCATCGTCGAGGGGGAGCCCTACAACCAGGCCCTGCTCGACTACTCGAAGCGGCGCGTGAACGCCCTCGGCTACTTCGAGAAGGTCGACATCTCCACCCGGCGCGGCGCCACCGACAACATGATGGAGGTCAACGTCGAGGTCTCCGAGCGGCCCACCGGGACGTTCCAGATCGGCGCCGGCTTCTCCTCGGTGGAGAACTTCATCGCCCAGGCGCAGATCTCGCAGAACAACTTCTTCGGCCGGGGGCAGCTGCTGACGGTGCAGGCCCAGCTGTCCAGCCTGCGCCAGCTGTTCCTGCTGCAGTTCCAGGACCTGTACTTCCTGGACACCAACTGGACGTTCGGCTTCAACCTGTTCAAGCAGGACCGCTATCTCTACTCGTTCACCCGTTCGTCGTACGGCGGCCGCCTGACCTGGGGCTACCTGCTCAGCGACGACCTGCGCCTGACGCTGACGTACAACTGGGAGAAGGTCAGCATCACGAACGGCAACGTGTTCAGCGGCCTGTTCTCGGCCGGGCAACGGGACCCCATCCCGGCGGGCACGCTGGCCAACCTGCTGCGCTCGGGCATCACGTCGTCCACCATCGGCCTGCTGTCGTACGACACCCGGAACGACCGCATGTTCCCCTCGCGCGGCTGGTACAACACGCTGTCCGCCGAGGTCGCCGACAAGGTGTTCCTGTCCGAGAACATCTTCACCCGCTACGAGCTGGCCTTCCGCTACTTCTACCCCGTGTGGGGCCCGTTCATCTTCCGGGCCAAGCTGGAAGGCGGCCTGATCGCCAGCCGCGATCCGCGCGGCGTGCCCATCTTCGAGCGCTACTTCGTGGGCGGCATCTACGACATCCGCGGCTTCGCGCCGCGCTCCCTGGGCCCGGTCATCCACGCCCCCGGCTCGCAGGCGCCCGACGCGCTGCTGACCCCCTTCCGCATCGGCGGCAACTCGCAGGTGATCGCCAACGCCGAGATCGAGTTCCCGCTGTTCGACAAGGTCGGTATCCGGGGCGTCGTGTTCACCGACGCCGGCAACGCCTTCAACCTGGAGGACTTCTATTGCCAGCTGCGGCCCGACAACGTCGACGTGTCGCAGGACCCTTGCAAGAAGCCCTGGAACCTGGAGGCCTACCGCGCCAGCTGGGGCTTCGGGTTCCGCTGGTTCTCGCCCATCGGTCCGCTCCGCTTCGAGTGGGGCATCCCGTTCCGGACCTTGCCCGGCGAGCAGTCGATGGTCTTCGAGTTCACCATCGGCAACTTCTTCTAGCCGGGTGACGCGGCTCACCGCGGAACACCGGCTGCCCTCAAAAATGCTTTCGCTCGCGCTGGGACGGAATATCTGCTAGTTGTCGCCGCTTCAAAGGAGAAGTCATGTCGCGCTCTGCCCTGCTGGCCGCTTTCTTGTTCGTGTCGTCGCCCATTGTCTCGATGCCGCTCGTCGCCCACGCCGAGGAGGTGAAGCTGGGCTACGTCGATCTGCAGCGCGCGCTGAACGAGACGGAGGACGGCCGCAAGGCCAAGGCCAACCTGAAGAAGGTGTTCGACCAGAAGCAGAAGGAGCTGGACGAGCAGCAGGAGGCCCTGAAGAAGGACATCGAGGACCTGAACAAGAAGCGGACGCTGCTGCCGGCGGACAAGGTCCAGGCCAAGGAGGCCGAGCTGCAGGAGCGGATGCAGAAGGTGCAGCAGACGTACATGCGCCATCAGCAGGACCTGTCGGCCAAGGAGCAGGAGGCCACGGGGAAGATCTTCGAGCGGATGAGCCGCATCATCAGCAAGATCGCCACCACCGAGAACTTCACGATGATCTTCGACAAGACCCAGTCGTCGGTGCTGTTCGCCAAGCCGCACCTGGACCTGACGAACGACCTGATCCGCCGCTACAACGCGGGCGAGGGCGTCGCTCCGGTCGCTGCGGGCGGCGCTGCCCCGGCGGCCCCCGCCGCCCCCAAGAAGTAGGCGGCCGGGCGTGATGGACATCCGCGACATCGAGCGCGTCCTTCCGCACCGCTACCCGTTCCTGCTGGTCGACCGCGTGACGTTGATCGACGACGAGCGGATCGTCGCCCTCAAGAACGTCACGCGGAACGAGCCGCACTTCAACGGTCACTTCCCCGGGCATCCGGTGATGCCGGGCGTGCTGATCATCGAGGCGCTGGCCCAGGCGGGGGCGCTCTACGCCGCGCGCCTGACGAAGTTCGATCCCGAGCGCCAGGTCATATATTTCATGGCCATCGACAAGGCGAAGTTTCGCAAGCCGGTGGTCCCGGGCGACCAGCTCACGCTCGAGGTGACCCCGCTGCGCAAGGGCGGCACGATCTGGAAGCTGCGCGGCGAGGCCAAGGTGGGCGACGCCGTGGTGGCCGAGGCCGAGTTCATGGCCAGCATCCAGCCGCGCGCGGCCACCGACAAGGCGGCGCCGGTTGCGCCCGCTCCGGGGACCAGCACGTAACGTTCGCGCCGCCCTCGCCGCCATGCCGCGCCCGCAGCCCCGCCGCCGCTCTCCGCTGACGGCGGCGCTCGTGGGGGCGTGCCTGGGCGGCGGCGCGCTGGGGCTGGGATGCCACCACGGCCGGCTACCGCCCAAACCCGATGGCGCGGCTGTCGTGGTGGCCGCCGAGGAGCCCGCCGCCGAGGTCGGGTTCACCATGGCCGACGAGGTCGAGCCCAACGACCTGCTGGCGACGGCGCAGCCGCTCTCCCCGTCGGCGGAGGCCGGGGCCGGGGTGGTCGGGCACCTGGTGCCGGCGCCCGGGTCGAAGGCGAAAGACGTGGATCTGTTCCGGATCAACGTGCCGGCGCCTCCCGCCGTCGCGGGAGCGCCGGACGGAGGCGCGGCGCCGCCGCGGCAGCGGCTGAGGATCGAGGTGCACCCGGATCCGTCGCTGGTGATCGCCGTCGACGTGCTCGACGACCAGGGGCACGCGTTGCTGTCATCGGTGGGCGTCACCGCCGGCGAGGCCGAGGGCATTCCCAACCTGGCCGTCATCCCGGGAAGCGGCGTGTTCGTGCGCGTCCGCTCGGCCAACTCTGCCGGGAACACCGCCGCGACCGCCAAGGACGCGGGCAAAGGGGCCGCGAGCGCCGCGGGCAGCGGTGCCGGAAGTGGTGCCGGAAGCGGTGTAAGAAAAGACGCCGGGGTGCCGCCCAGCGGCGGCTATCGCCTGACGGTGCGGCTGCTTCCCGTCGAGGCGGGCGACGAGATCGAGCCCAACGGCAGGGCCGCCCTGGCGGGCGAGGTCAGCGCCGAGGGCGACATCGCTGGCTTCCTCGGGTGGCGGCACGACGAGGACTGGTTTCGCGTGCCCACGGCCGGCCTGCCCGAGGGCGGGGTGCTGTCAGCGGATCTCGACCCGGTGGAGGGCGTCGCGGCGTCGCTCTCGGTGTACGACTCGGTCGAGCACAAGATGATCGAGCAGCACGGACGGCGGGGCGACAGGGTGGCCCTGCGCAACGTCCGGCTCCCCTCGTCGGATCCGAACGTCTACGTGGTGGTGACCGCTGACTCCGGCCGGAACCTGGATACGCGGTACACGCTGCGCCTGCGGTCCGGCGACGCCAAGGCGGACGCCGAGATCGAGCCCAACGACGACCCGGCGCACGCCTTCCCGCTGGGGAACGGCAGCGTGACCGGGACCCTGGGCCCGGGCGACGTCGACCTCTTCCGCTACGCCGCGCCCGAGCCGACCGAGCTGAGCGTCGAGGTGGCGCCCCCGCCGCGGGTCGACGTGATGCTCGAGGTGCTGCGCGAGGACGGCTCCCTGGCGATGAAGGTCGACGCTGGCAAGCGAGGCTCAGCCGAGAAGATCGCGAACCTGTTCGTGGGCGGGGTCGTCCTGCTGCGGTTGGCGCCGAAGAAAGGCGAAGGAAATCTGGACGATCCCTATCGCCTAACCGTCGCGGGCCGACCGATCGAGGCCGGGGCGGAGCGCGAGCCGAACAACACGCCGGCGACCGCCACTGCCTTGCCCCCCGGCGCGACGGGGTCGGGTCTCATTTTTCCGAGGGGGGACATCGATTTCTGGACGGTCGCCCCCCCGCCTGGGAATGCCGGCGCCCTGAACGTCAACGTCAGGTCGGTCCCCGGTATGACGCTGGAGGTACGCGTGCGCGGCCTCGGCGCCGGTCACGAACTGGCTCGATACCGGGTGGGCAGCGATGGCTCGGCGCCCACCCGCGTCGTGCCGGAGGCCGAGGGCTGCTGCGTGATCGAGATCCGGGATGCCGCCGGTCGCGCCGCGAACGCCAAGGACCGTTACACGTTGTCCGTGTCGCCGTAGCAGCAGGTGGGCAGAGCGTCCGGACGGCACCACGGGCTTCCACCACGGACTCCCTGGTTTTTTGCGCGACGCCGCAAACATTTCCGTTTCATTCAAGCGACTGTGATCGCTAATGAAGGTCGCGAGCCGCTTCAGGCGCGCGACGATTCCGCCGATCAGCGTCTTGACTAGGAGGCAGGGATATTGCAGGAGGTTAGGAGAGGAGTTCCATGCTCGAGCCCTGGATCATCGAACAGATCCGACGCCGGGAAGAAGAGGAGCGGCGCAAGCAAGACCGCCCTCAGCTGGACGTCCCTGCGGACGACGACCGAATCGAGCAGTGGCGGAAGCGCCAGGAAGACGATCGGCGACAGAAGGACGACCGGGGACGGCGGGACGAGGACGAGGACGCTCCCAAGCGCGGCGTCATGATCATCGATTTCGGTTGAGAGAGTGCGCGCAACCGCGCGCAACCGTTCGTGTCGTAGCGGATAGTCAGGCCTCGCGGAATCGGCGATTCTAGCGCGCGCGGGTACCCCGCACGCGTGGAGGACCGGCTCGCCCGGTGCGCCAGCCCGGCCACGCCGAACCAGCCGTTTTTTGGACGCGCCCGGGATGCGGGCCGAAGATGTGGCCATGCGCTCTGCGGTTCAGGAGGAGAGCCACGGGCAGGAGGGGGGCCGCGGCAGGCTGCACCCCGCCGCTTTCCGGGGCCGCGACGGGGAGTTCCAGGCGCTGGACCGGGCGCTGGAGCGCGCCGTCACGCTGCGCGAGCCCCAGTTCGTGACCGTGCTGGGCACGCTGGGCATGGGCAAGACCAGGCTGTGGGCCGAGTGGCTGGGCGAGATGACGGGGCCCGGCCTGCGCGTGATGCGCGTGGCGCTGTCGGCGCTGGGGCGCGAGCCGAGCGAGGCCAACCTGATCGGGGCGCTGCTGCGCCAGCGGTTCGGCATCGCCCCCCATCACGGCCCAGAGGCGGGCCTGGTGCAGTTCCGTAGCGAGATCCAGCGAGTGTTCGGGGATCGGCGGGTGGCGGACGTGGCGGCGCTGCTCGCCCGCTTCCTGGGGTTCGACGTGCGCGAGAGCCCGCTGTCGCAAGCGCTGGTCACGACGGCGAACCAGGGCGCCGACCTGGCGCGGGCGGTGCTGTGCCGGTTCCTGGAGCAGGACGCCCGCACGTCCCCGCTGATCCTGGCGGTCGACGACGTTCACCTGGCCGACGACGAGTCGCTGGAGATCCTCGAGCGGCTACCCGGCGAGCTGGGCGAGGCGTCCGTCGTCGTGCTGGTGACCGCGCGCCACGAGCTGCTGTCGCGGCGCCCCGACTGGAGGCGGAGCCGCGACGACGCCGGCGAGGTGGACGCCCGCGCGCCCGAGCGGGGTCGCCGGGGCAGGGGCTGGGAACCCGTTCGCGGTTCGCACGTGATCGATCTGCCGCCGCTGGCGCGCGGCGATCTAGAAGAGATCACCCGCACGGTGCTGGGCGTTCCGGACGGCGAAGAGCTGCCGCCCGCGCTGGTGGACCATGTCACCCTCGAATCCGGCGGCAACCCGTACGTGCTCGAGCAGATGTTGCACCTGTACAGCCGGCACGGGGTGCTGGCGCCGGGCGCGGACGGTTCCCCCGATGGCGTCTGGCGGTTCGATCCGCGCAAGGCAGCGGTGGAGCGGGTGGCGCTGTCCCCCGAACAGGCCGGCAGGGGGCGCATCGCCAGTCTCTCGGCGTCCGAGGTGGCGGTGTTGACCCGGGCCGCCATCTTCGGGCCCGTGTTCTGGACGGGCGGCGTGGTGGCGCTCGGCCGGCTGATGGCCGAGCCCGCCGATCCCGTCGCCGTGTTCGGACCCGATCCGGCCATCGGGCAGGTGCGCGACATCCTGGCCGAGCTGGCGGGCCGCGATCTGCTGCGCGTGGCCGCGGAGAGCAGCCTGGCGGGAGACGTGGAATGGACGTTCAGGCACCCCGCCGACGTGTCGCTGATCCTCGAGGACATCGACGCCGGCGAGCTGGTCGCGTGGCGGCGGTTCGCGGCGCAGTGGCTGGAGAGCCGCGGCGGACCCGGCCGCGAGGCCCGCTTCGAGACCCTGGGGCGCCTCTACGAGCAGAGCGGCGACGCCCGCCGCGCCGCCTACTGCTTCCTGTCCGCGGCCGAGGACGCGCGTCACCGCGCCGAGGCCGAGCACGCGCGCGCTCTCTACCTGGCGGCGGTGCGGCTGATGGACCTGGACGACGCGGTCGCCAAGATGGACGCCTGCTGGGCGCTCGGCGATCTGGCGGCGCGCCTGGGCCGCACGCGCGAGGCGCTGGGCCACTTCCAGGACATGTTGCGGCTAGCCTGGCGGCTGGATCTGCCCGCGAAGGGCGGGGCCGCGCACGGTCGCCTGGGCCGCCTGCACGCCATGCTGGGCGACAACCGCGCCGCCATCTCGCACCTCGAGCTGGCGCGCAAGCTGTTCGAGGCGGCGGGCGATCTGCCGGGCATCGCCTCCACGCTCGACGACGTGGGCCGCGTGCACCTGGCGGGCGGGGCGCCCGAGGCTTCGCTGGAATGCCACCGCGCCGCCTTCCAGGTCCGGGATCAGCTGCGCGACGATCGTGGCAAGGGGCTGGCGCTGGCGCGCATGGGCCAGGTCGAGCACGAGACGGGCGACCTGATGGCCGCCGAGGGCCACATTCGCCAGGCGATCGAGCTGCGCCGGCGCGCCGGGGATCGGCAGGGGATGGTGGCGTCGCTGCTGGATCTGGGCGCGCTGGAGCGGGATCTGGGGCGCGTCGAACAGGCGATCACGATCCTGGAGGACGCGCAGGCGCTGGCGCGCGAGCTGGGCGAGCGCCTGTACGAGTGCAGCATCGCGATCGCGCTCGGTGATTGCTGGTTGACGCAGGCCAGGCCGGCCGACGCGCGCCCGCACTTCCTGGCCGCAAAGGACATCGCCCGACAGTTCGGGGCCAAGGCGTTGCTGGTCGAGGCCTCGCGCGGGCTGGCCGAGGTCGAGCTGGCGCGGGGGGCCACGCTGGAGGCGCGGGACGAGGCGCGGGCCGCCTTCGAGCTGGCCGTGCAGATCGGCGCCACGCCGCTGTCCGGGGCGGCGCTGCGGGTCGTCGCCTCGGCGGTGGGTCTGGGCGCGCCCGGCGATGCCGACCTGGGCGGCGCGCGCGAGATGTTCGACCGCGCCATCGAGATCCTGAGCAACTCCGCCTCGGAGCTGGAGCTGGGGCGGGCGCTGGGCGCGTACGCCGAGTTCGAGGCGCGCGCCGGTCGCAAGGCCGTGGCGCGGGACCTGCGGCGTCAGGCGCAGCTGATCCTGGACAAGACGCGCACCGTGGGGACGTCGGAGCGCCTTCGTCGGGGGCGGCCAGGCAGTGCGGCCGTGCTGGCGGGCCTGGCGCCGGAGTGACGCGTGTTCGGACGGCGTGCCGTGGCCCCGGACGCGGGCACCATCAGCGGGTCCTGTCGCTCATTCGACCCAGCCAGTAGTCGATGTCGAACGCCGGATCGTCGGTCAGGTGACGCCACAGCTTGATGCGGTTCACGATCTCCAGGCGGGCTTGGCTGCCCGTGAACGGATGCTCGTGGCGTAGCGTGCGGATCACGTCCGGGTCCGCCAGATCGGCCAGGTCCCAGCAGCGGACCTGCCTGCCCGCCGGTCCCAGGCGCAGCTTGAACATGGTGCGCGCGCGGTCGGTGCGGTTCGGCTGGCCGCAGTGCCAGATCCCGTGATGGATGACGATCAGCGTCCCCGCCGGGCAAACGGTGGGCAGCTGCCCGCGGAAGTTCTGGACCCGCGAGATCTCCAGCTCGTTCGCCCTGCGCAGGTGACTGCCGGGCAGGATCATCGTCCCCCCCATCTCGCGGGGCGTGTCGTGGAAGAAGAACATCAGCTGGATGTCGAAGGCCAGCGGGCGCGGGTCCAGCACGGCGTCGGCGTGCCAGGGCTGGCTCCATGCCTGGCGGGGCGCGATGACGTGGGCGTAGTGATGGTCGTAAAGGGCGCCCGGGCCCAGCAGGCTGTGAATGATCCCGGCGACGCGAGGCAGGCGCAGCACGGGACCGATGGCAGGAGACCTCGTCCACAGCGCGGAGAGCGGACGGCCCGCGTTGTTCGTTTGCGGCTCGCCCTCCTTCCAGGCGGCCGGGCCGGCCCCGGAGGCCAGCTCCTCCAGCGCCGCCGCGGCCATGTCGGGCGGCACCAGCTCCTCGAAGCGCAGGAAGCCGTGCGCCACGAACGCCGCCAGCTGCTTCGACGTCAGCAGGTCGCGCGCGGGCGTGACCACGTCGGTCAGGTTCGCCCCCGCGGCTCGACCAGCTTCTCCAGGACGAACTCGTAGGGGAGGGGACCGGTCTCATGCTCGCGTCCCGGGGCCGCCGCCTGGACCGCAGGCACCTGCAGCACGCGCCAGCCGTCCTTCATGGCGGCCAGCACCGAGTCGTACGGCGGCTGATCGGCGTCACCGGCCATGGTGGTGGTGCCGCCCGTGCCGTCGAACAGCGACCAGGCGACCACGGCGCTGGTCGGATTCGGGGTGGCGAGGCACAGGAACAGCAACTGCTGGCGCACGTCCTTCAGTCTGTCACGGCGCGGGCGCTGTCGCCGCACCCGCCCCGAGACCGCGACGGGGAAGCGGCCGCATCGCCCGTCACGCTACTTCTTCTTGATGTCGTCGACCTTGACCAGCAGGCGATCGACCGACCACTTCGGCACCACGAAGACGTCCGAGCCCTCGGCGGCGAACACGTTCACCTTGTCCGCCGACTCGGCGCCGATCTTCAGCGTGCAGCTCTTCTTCTTGTCCTTGCCGGTGGCGCTGATGACGGCGCGCGGCTTGTCCAGGCCGTTGGCCTTGGGCGATTGATCGTCCGCGAAGCCGGTGGCCTTCCAGTCCTTGAAGCCGCCGGTGATGCTGCCGATCTTCGCGCTGTCGACCGTGAACCCCTTCGGCTTGGCGGCGCCCCAGGCGTTCTTGTCCTTGTTCGCCTTGTCCGCGCCCCGGGCCAGCGTGTACGAGTCCTTGTCGTGGGTGACGGCGATCTGCGCCAGGTCGCCCTCGGCCAGGTCGCACAACGTCTTGTCGCGCAGATCGATCGGCTTCTTGTCGATGCGGTCCAGGTTGTACTTCTTGACCAGGTACACCTGCGGCGCGTCCGCCTTCTTCACGTAGAAGTCGTCGCTGCCCTTCTTGTTCCCCACCAGCACGCTGACCGTCTTGCCGCCCTTCAGCGACACCGTGATGGTGTTCGCCGGGTTGGCGAGGCCCGTCGTCTCGGGCTTGGCGTCGTCCGCGAAGTCGTTGGTCGTCCAGCTGCCCAGCGCCGACACGATGCCGGTGGGGACGGTGTTGTCCATCTTGTCGATCTTCACCGTGGACTCGACGACGCTCCACTTGTCGCCCGCCTCCTTCTTGACGGTAGCGTGCCCGTGCTCGCGCGTCTTCAGCTCGACCTTCTCGGCGTCGGCCTGCGGGAACGTCGAGATGGTCTTGTCGCGCCAGCCGGTGGTGTCGCGATCCAGGCTGAAACGGAAGGAGCCCAGGGCCTGCCACACCTCGTCCTTGCCGGGGACACGCACCAGGGTGTTCCCGCCCACGTTCTTGCCGATCAGCAGCTCGGCCAGGGTCTGCTCGCCCTTCTTCACGACCACCTTCAGCGCCTTGTCGTCCACCTCGAACTCGGTGTGCTTGGCCTTCTGGTCGGTGACGATGGTGCCGTACTCCAGCTTCTCGATCGACTCGAAGGCGGTCTTGGCGACGCCCTGGTCGGCCACGTACGCCGCCGGGGCGGTGATCTTGTAGCTGTCGCCTTCTTTCTTGATGGTCGTCGTCGACGCCCCCTTCGTCACGGTCAGGGTGTCGAACGAGCCGGCGGCCAGCTTGGGGACGGGGCGGGGGCGCTCGCCGGTGATCTGGCCCTTCTCCGGTTGGCGCGTGACCACCACGGCGACGACGATGAGGATGCCCAGTACAGCGAGTGCGATCAGGGTCTTCCGGTTCATTTCCTGGTCCTTGGACGGGAAAGTCAGAGCGAACGGTGAATGGATGCGGCCGGATGACTCACAGCTTCTGGCCTTGGCGGCGCCGGCCGCGGACGCGCCAGCGGAAGATGCCGAACACGCAGAACGCCAGCGGGATGCCGATAATGTTGAAGGCCTTGATGGCGGCGACCTTCTGGTCGGGGTCCAGCTGGATGGGCCGCGACGTGACGGTCTTGGCCCGCACCGGCGTCAGGGCCTCGTCCTCCAGCACCCAGCCCAGCGAGTTCAGCAGGAACTGCGCGCCGTTTCCGTAGATGGGCAGGTAACGGGACATCGGGAAGTACTCGTCCGACGCGAAGTCGGAGTCGCCGATGACCATCATGCGCACCTTCTTCTTCGAATCGTTGGCGTCCGCGCTGGACATGCCGGCGTTGGTGGGCGGCGCGAAGGCGCTGCGCAGCAGGCCCTCGTACGCATAGCCGAGCGCGAACGGCCCGCGATCCTTCGCGTCCTTCGGCTCTTCCAGCTTGGTGCCCGGCGAGTACATGAAGAAGCCGCTCACCTTCCAGCTGCCCGGGGAGGTCTCGGCCAGCCTCCACAGCTTGCCCCGCGCCGGCTTGCCGTCCTTCAGGGGGCCCACCAGCTCCACCGAGCTGGCGTAGGGGAAGATCAGCGCGTTGATGCCGGCCGTGGGCGTGAAGTCCTTGTCGTTCGCGTCCATCTGGACACCCACGAACATCGGCGCGTTCGCCAGCATGCGCCGGCCCCCGCCCACGTCGACCGGACCGGGCGCGTTCTGCCGGCCGTCCAGCACGAAGTCTTGATCGACCGTGAAGCCGTAGTTCTTCAGCAGGTCGTTCAGCCCGGCGTCGTTGGCCTGGCCCATCTTCGGCATCTGGCCACCCATGTCCGGGTGCGCGCCGCGCGGGCTGCCCATGACCATGCCGTCGACCAGGAAGATGGCGCCCTTGCCCTTCATCAGGAAGGTGTCGATCTCGTGGCGCCCCTTCTCGTCGAAGGCCTGCTTCGGCCCACCCACCAGCAGGGCGTCCACGTCGTCGGGAATCGGGTTCGTCGACGGGTTGATGCTGGTGGTGTCGAACTCGTCGGACAGCACCTTCTGCAACGTCTGCAGCCCCTGGGACAGGTCCAGCTCGCCGTGGCCGGTGGTCAGCGCCAGCTTGCGCTTCTTCTGGGTCATCCGCTTGATCATCGAGGTGACCTGGTACTCGACTCCCTCCAGGCTGACGATCTCGGGCAGCGCCTCGTTCTTGCCCTCGTACTCCAGGCACAGACCCAGGTAGTAGGCGCCCACCTCGATCTTCTGGTCCTCCATCTTCTGGATCTGCAGCTTGCGCACGCCGCAGCTGCTAGCCTCGTCCTCCAGCTTGGCGGCCACCGGATCGACCGCCTCGAACTTCAGCTTGCCCTTCGAGTTCGCGCGGTACTCGTCCAGCAGATCACGCAGGTAGCGCGACAGCGACTTCAGCTCGGGCGGCAGCGTGTCCGAGATGTACGCCTTCACCGTCAGGTAGTCCTTCAGGTCGCGGACCACGTCCTTGGAGGCGGGCGACAGCGTGTAGACCTTGGCGTCCGTCATGTCCACGCGGCCGAACACGCGCGTCGAGATCAGGTTGACCGCGATGACGATGCCGACGACGGCGATGAGGAAGAAGGCCGCGTTCGAGGCGACCGACCGCTTCTTCTTGTCCATGCTCATGGCTTCACTTCCACTTTCGCGACTGCAGGGACGTGGTGGCGATGAGGAGCGTCACCACGATGACCGAGACGTAGTAGAGGACGTCGCGCGAGTCGATGACCCCGCGACCGATCTTCTCGAAGTGGGTGTCGGTGCTGAGGAACGCCGCGATGGGCTGCAGCTTCTCGGGCACGAAGGGCAGCACCTTGCCCAGCAGGAACAGGGCGAAGCAGATGCCGAACGAGACGATCAGCGACACCACCTGGTTGCGCGTGAACGACGAGGCCATCACGCCGATGGCGACGTACGAGCCGCCCATCAGCAGCAGGCCGAAGTAGCCGGCCACGGCCGGACCCTTGTCGAGCGGGCCAAGCTTCGCCACGGTGACGGCGAAGACCGCCGTCAGCGCCAGCGTGGTCAGCAGCAGCGTCATCGCCGCCAGCCACTTGCCGACCACGACCTCCCAGTCGCGCACCGGCATGGTGATCAGCAGCTCGATGGTGCCCGAGCCCTTCTCCTCGGCCAGCAGGCGCATGGTGATGGCGGGGGCGAGGAAGCAGAACATCAGCGGCGCCAGGCCGAACAGCGTCCGCATGTCCGCCTGCTTCTCGGTGAACAGGTTGTTGAAGAAGAACCAGCCGAACACGATGGTGAACACCGTCACCACGATGTAGGCGACCGGCGAGTTGAAGTAGGTGCGGATCTCGCGCTTGGATATGACCAGGGCGGGGCTCATGGACGGGCCTCCTCGCGGCGGGGGGCGGACGCGCCGGCGTCCCTGGCGACGTCTCGCGTGGTGAGGTTGCGGAACACGTCTTCCAGGCTGACGGACTCGCGGACCAGCTCCAGCAGCGGCCAGCGGTTGTCGACGGCGGCGCGGAACAGCGAGCGCCGCAGGTCGGTGGTGCCGTTGCTGTCCAGCACGAAGCTCATGGCGCCGGGCTCGCTGGCGGCGGTGTCGCAGTGGGCGACGCCGTCGACGCCGGCCAGCTTCTCGCGGATCGCCTCCTGCGCGGTGCCGTTCGTCTCGACCACCATCCGGTAGCGGCTGCCCTTCTCGCGGGCCCGCAGCGCCTCGGGCGTGTCGTCCGCCACCAGCTTGCCGCCGCTGATGATCAGGATGCGAGAGCAGGTGGCCTGCACCTCCGGCAGGATGTGCGTCGACAGGATGACCGTCTTCTCCTGCCCCAGTTCCTTGATCAGCTGCCGGATCTCGACGATCTGGTTGGGATCCAGGCCGCTCGTCGGCTCGTCGAGGATCAGGATGTCCGGGTCATGCAACATGGCCTGCGCCAGGCCGACGCGCTGGCGGTAGCCCTTCGAGAGCTCGCCCACCAGCTTGCCGGCCACGTCGCCCAGACCGCAGCGGCCGCCGATCTCCTTGATGCGCTTGCCCCGCTTGCTGGGGTCCATCTGGCGCATCTCGGAGGCGAACTGCAGGTACTCCGTGACCGTCATGTCCTTGTAGAGCGGCGTGTCCTCGGGCAGGTAGCCCAGGCGCCTGCGCACCTCGAGCGAGTCGTCGAAGATGTCGTGGCCGGCGACCTTGGCCGATCCGCCCGTGGGCGCGATGTAGCAGGTCAACATCTTCATGGTGGTGGACTTCCCGGCCCCGTTCGGGCCCAGGAACCCCAGCACCTCGCCTTTGCGCACGTTGAACGTGACCTTGTCCACGGCCCTGAACGAACCGTAGTCCTTGGTCAGGTTCTCGACGCGAATCATCAGGTCCGACATCGTCTCCCTCGTCTCTTGCGATTTGGTGGAGCCTGCGTTTTGGGCCTGAACTCCGACCCGTTTCGGCGTATTCCCGTTCGGCGCGAAAATGTTGGCCAGGTCGATTTCGAGCCGGAGCCAACCTCGACGCCGGGGGCTAACTACGACGCGGGTAACGAGAGTGTCAAGCCCCGCGGGGCCGCGACAGCCCGTGGAAATCCGGGGCGGGCGAGGGACCAGCGCCTCAGCGACCGCTGCGTACCAGGACGGGTTCGAGCGGCGCCAGCGAGCCCAGCCAGCGCTCGGAGACCTCGCGGCCCGCGCGCTCGAGGCGCGGGGGGATCGACCTCGCCAGCAGGTCCCGGACGCGCTGCGCGAGCGCCTCGGACTTGGCGTAGCTCTTCTCGAAGCGCTTCACCTCCGCGGCCGTCAGCGGGCGGAAGGACGCCTCTCGCGTCGCCGCATCCACCTCGCCCTCCTCCAGAAGCAGGCGGACCAGCGCCGTGCGGGCCAGCACACTGCCGTCCAGCGCGGCCCGGTCCCCCGGTTCGACCCCTTCCAGCGCGCGCGCCGCCAGGTGCGCGGGGCGCACGCCCAGACCGACCAGCATCGCCTGGGCGGCGGCGGCGCGTTCGATGGCGGCGGTCAAGCGCGCCACGTCGGCCAGCGACGAGATGGGCCGCTCGCCGTTGGCGGGCGGGTCGTCGAGCAGGCGGGGAAACGCCGGCACGAATCGGTTCACGCTGGCCAGCGCGGTCGCCTCCGGCTCCTCGGTCAGGTGCACGCCGTCGCTGGCGAGGGAGGCGAACGGGCCGCGGCGCAACAGCGCGCGGGCCAGCGCCCGCAACTTCCCGGTCAGCGACACGCCGACCCGGAACAGGCGGGCCGGCGCCACCGTCCGCACGGCATCGACCGCGCGGTCTTCGTCGAACACGCCGCCGCCCTGGCGGGCCAGATACTCCACGCCCAGGTCCAGCGTGGCGCGCAGGCGTCCCAGGTGGGTCGCCACGGCCGCGTCGTCGGCGGGGTCGACCCGCTCGGCCGCCAGGTAGCGGTTCGCCAGCGCGGCGAGCGCGGCGTTCAGCTCGGTGCGCTCCGCCTGATCGGTCACCCGCGCCATCGCGCTCGCGAACGGGGACGCGCTGTCGAGCGCCGCCGCCAGCGCCGGCGGCAGTCCCCCGGTCGTCTGGTCGCCGTCAGCGCCGGTCACGCGCACGCGCGTGCCCGGTCGCAGCTCGCCGATGTGAACCGAGGTGGGATCCAGCTCGCGGAAGATCTCGCGCGCGGCCAGCGGATCCTCGAAGCCCAGATCCTGCAACCGCCCCTGGCGCCACCGGTAGGCCGTCTCCTCCAGATCCGAGTCGAGCTCGGCCTTCACGCCCACCAGGATTCGCCGCGCCAGCGTCAGATCGGCGCGGTACAGCCGGTCCATCAGCTGGACGATGGCCTCGGCCGACTGGCTGGCGCCCTCGGGCGGCGATTCGCTTCCCTCAGGTTCGGGCTCGGTGGCCTGCGCCTGGTAGCCGCGCACGTCCAGGACGAACAGGCCGTCAGGCGTGGGCCAGGCCAGGCCCTCCGGCTCGTCCGGCGGCCCGTCGATCTCCAGGTCGTAGACGCGGGCGCCTTTGCGGATCATCAGCGCGACCAGCTCGATGTCCAGGCCCGCGATCCACCGGCCCACGGTGTCGGTGGGCATGGAGGCGATCAAGTAGATCCAGTCCTCCAGGCGTCGCGGCGACAACCGGTCGCCTTCCCACAGCGCCAGATCCAGCACCACCTGCACCTGTTCGGGGCGGGCGTGTGCCAGCAGGTCGGCGTGCTCGTTCAGATCGCCGGCCCGCAGCAGATCGTACAGCTCGTCGCCGCGCAGCGACCGGATGGCCAGCTCTGGGCTGGCCGAGTCGAGGAGGGCGTCGAGGCGTCGCTGCCGCAGCTCCTGGGCATGGCGCGCCCGGAACTGGGACAGCGACACGACGTCCCCGGCCGGG
>Ga0105240_10000825_pt1 | contig 56103 bp, 62 predicted proteins | sample KBSC54metaG_FD_80426 | JGI IMG/M metagenome (GOLD analysis project Ga0105240, IMG submission 80426) | Corn rhizosphere microbial communities from Kellogg Biological Station, Michigan, USA - KBS C5-4 metaG | ecosystem: Host-associated > Plants > Roots > Rhizosphere > Soil | place: Michigan, USA... | reverse complement strand
CATTCCATTCCGTAACGGGTGCCTTATACCCCATGTTTCATTTCATTACACACGGGGACCCCGGCGTAGAGAAACGGAGCTGGGGATAAAAGCGAATCGGAATATGGGCTCAAGGACCCCAATAAAGATAAGCAGCGGAGATAAAGCACTGAGATTTGCACATGATTGATAAACGCTTTCCTCTGGTTTATTCGGTATTGTTCTGTTTTTTTATGAGTGTCATGACTATTCTCATGATACTTCTTTTTATTGAATACCGATTTTTCTGTAATCAGGTACAACAGCTGTCTGCGTTAAAAGAGCAGTATGCCCAATGCATTGATGTGTTACATAAAAAAATGGGGTACGACATTGTTGAGAGTGATGACGAAAGTGAAGTTGATATTGTTAGTGAAGAAGTTGTGCTTGATCCTGACGAAGCGCCAGAAGAGATGACAGAAGAATCTTCCATTATTATGGATGAAATATCGGCAGCAGAAAGTAGTGATGCTCCTGATAACGATGATGATTACGTTGACGAATCTTTTGTTGTGATTAACAGGCATCCTGATTACTTAAAGCAATCAACATTGGATTATATGGAGTCACAAGAACTTAATGCGTTAATGACTGCAATTGATATTGATCGTTGGTCAGATTACACTGAATCATCCTTTGTTCAAGAACGGCCAAAACCTGCTGTAAAACCGCAAAAGAAAACTACTCTCCCAAAGCCTGTTGTTACCAAAAAAACGGAAACTAAAATTACTGCCATGCGTCGTCAGGCTAAAGAATACGGATTTATTTGGCCGATTGATGCAAATAAGTTTTGGCTGAGTTCATTGTTTGGTCCTCGTAAACGTATCGATGGTACATGGGGATTTCATCATGGTATTGATATGGCAGCAGTAAAAGGGACAGCGGTAAAAGCTGCGCGTGCAGGAACGGTGGTGGAAGCATCTTTCCAAGCGGGTTATGGTAACACTGTTGTTATTAAACACTCAGAAGCAGTAAAAACACGGTATGCACACTTGCATACCATTCGTGTGTATGTGGGGCAAAAAATAAAACAAGGTGCAATTGTTGGTACGGTTGGTGAAACAGGGTTTGTGAGAAAAAAAGGTAAAGATGGCTCGCATCTTCATTTTGAAGTATACGAGCATGGTAAGCGGGTTAATCCAATGCAGTGCTTACCACGTATGACATGATAGTAAAATAGATGATTAAAATTGTTCGTATGTTTCGACAAGCTTCCACCTTCGCATGAAGCTTCGGTGGACAGGCACCACATCAGTCCTGCTTGTCCGACGAAGTTTTAACGAAGTCGAAAGCCTGTCGAAGGAAACGAACGTATGTAGGAAAAGGAAAAATAATGGCTCAACATAACCATGAAAAAAAACAAGGTTTATTCGCTCAAATTTCAGAGTTCGCTTTTTTATTACTTATCGTTTTTTTAATTAGAACATTCGGTTTTGGGTTATACCAAGTGCCAACAGGTTCTATGGAAACAACTATGTTAGTGGGAGAGCGTTTTTTTGCAGATAAATTTTCTTATATTTTCAGACAACCACGTCATGGAGAGATCATTGCGTTTAATGATCCTGAATTTGTCTATTCCGGCAATCCTGCAAAAAAGCTTTTTCAGCGTTATGCTTGGGGGCCTTCAAATTGGACAAAACGGGTTATTGGTATTCCGGGGGATGTTATACGTGGTGTGATCGAAGATGGTAAACCAGTGATCTATCGCAATGGTGAAAAATTAGATGAATCGTATATCAATGCATATCCACTGATTCATGTATATCGTCAAAATGTTGCTACACTCAAAGAAAAAATTGATGAAGAAGTGCAACGCGCATCTCGTGGATACAAAGTTGATCAATCTGCAGTAGAACGGTACATTATGCAGCGCCTGGAACAAGAGACAACATGGCGGTCGTATGACTCAACTGCTGCGTACAACAAACAACCCTTTTATGATTTGAGTGAAGATCGCATTGTTCGTGATAATGAGGGTAAACCTGAGCTATTGGTCCCGGGGACGCCATTGATGCCAAAAAATGGTAAAACATCGCCGAGTGAAGCAACCAATAATTGGAGTAGATCGGATGTGTTTTATCTTAAACTTGGTAAAGATGAATATTGGTGTATGGGTGACAATCGTCTTGGTAGTAAAGATTGCCGTTTCTTTGGGCCTATTAAAGGACAAGAAATTCATGGCAGAATAGTATTTCGTATTTGGTCAATTGATAGCGATGAATCATGGTGGATAGTTGATCTTGTGAAGCATCCAATTAACTTCTGGCAACGGGTTCGTTGGTGCAGGTTCTTTCAGGTGATGAATTAGATATGCCCGGCGTTAGCCGGGCTTTTTAATTGGGTAGATAATCAAAAAAAACTTCATGTGCTGTCCTTGCAGCAGTTGGGTAATAGATATCATAGCATATTGTTTGTAATGCTTGATAGTTCTCAGTTTTAGGAGCTTTTGCTACTGCATATTGTAAGATGCAGTCCATTATCACGGTAGCGAGTATATCTCGTGCTGTTTCGCGATTGATTCCATATTTTTGTGCGTTGTCTCGAATTAATTCTCCCAATAGATTATTATTAATGATGTAGTGATGGTTGAATATAGGAAATTGAGCCGCTCCTGTAAGAAAGCGATGCTTAATGCTGGAAAGTTTGTTTGCTACAGCACTTTTGAAAGCCTTTAGATTTGCAGTTGATGGTTTTCTGTCCATCGATACGAGTTGTGAAGCAAAAAACAGAAAGATTGTAGTTGTGATTAATGTATATTTTTTCATACTATTTCCTCAATCATTAGTTAGATATGCCCGGCTAAAGCAGAGCTTTTTAATAGAATTTTATTCTGCGAAAATGCTTTCTGCTATTCCGTCTAGGTTAGAATGGAAAACGGCAGAAAAACCACGATTCCAATTTGGAATGTTCTTGACGTTGTCAGTATGGTTTCTTAATGCTATTTCTTGTAGTACTATATCACTTAAGGTATGCATAAATATTTGTTCTGCAGTTGAACGATCAATATGATATTTTTCTACTATATAAAGAATGTTTTGCTTAAATGGAAACAGGTTACGAGCGAAAGAAACAGGCATAGAAGTATCTTTCGAAAGAAAAGTTTCGCGTTTAGATTTCAGAAAATTTCCCAAAGACTTTTCAAATTCTATCAGGTTTTTGGTAGAAGAGCTTCTATCCATTGATACAATTTGTGGACCAAAAAATAAAGCGATTAATGTTGCAATTAACGTATATTTTCTCATAATATCCCTTTTGTTAAAAAGTAATTTTTATCGATCAAAAATTGTTGAAGCGATTCGTAGTATATTTTGAACATATGTTTGATACACTCTCTGAATCATTCCTTCATTTAAATGAGGATTTTCTGAGGCAATTGCTTGCTTTATGGTGTTTTCTAACATGTCTATAAATAGACCCTTTCCAATAGCACGATCAATATGATGTTTTGTGAGCGTATCAAGAATATGTAGTTTATATTCAATTAATAGATTCCAATCAACCATAGGGAATTGAATTAATACATTATTAAGGGGTGTAATAAATACGTCTTCTACTACAGGAGGGTTGCTCAATTTATAGGCCAAAAAATTTTTAAAATCTGTAATACTTCCAGCAGAAGGCTTTCTATCCATTGCTACGATCTGTGTACCCAAAAATAAAGCGATTGTAGTTGCAATTAACGTGTATTTTTTCATAATATATTCCTTTTTTAATAGATTTTTACTTAACTAGGAAAAATCGATACAGCTGAATACAGAATTCCACCAAAGTATTTTTGATTATAAATGGCTTCTATTGCTTGAGCATTATAAAGAGGGAATTCTGATAGAAGACGGTAAATTATATATTCTTTTGCGACGTCTAAGAACGCCTGATAAGCTGAGTCTTTATCAAGATGATAATTTTTTACTCCATCACGAACAAATTGTCGCCAGGCGATTATAGCTTCATAATCAAGAACTGGAAAGCGTGCTTCTGTATTGGGTCCAGGAAGCAGTGTTGCACCTTCTCCAATGTCCGTTTGCCAAAAAAAATAATCGTCTATTGCTTGAAACTTAGACCCCAGAAACTCCTTAAACGATCTTATTTGCTCAGCAGAAGGCTTTCTTCTATCCATCGCTACGATCTGTGTGCCAAAAAACAAAGCGATTGTGGTTGCAATTAACGTGTACCTTTTCATACTATTCCTCTTAGGTCTTTATTAATCAAAAATCATTTCTGTGACTACTGTTATATCGGGAAGATACGATATCCTAAATAGATTTAGAACTTCTGCTCGATCATAATCCGGGTTTCTTGACATTACCTCTTGAATTATTACGTTACTTACCATATTAAAAAACATGGCTCTGGCGGTACTGCGATCAATACGGTGTTTTTGTAGCATATCAAGAATACGATTCTTCCATTGAGCTAATACATTGCTATGGAACTCAGGAAATTGTTCAGCTCCTAGATAAGAATTACGTTCTGATGTGAGCTTAGATGTCAAAAAGTTTTGAAATATTAGGGAGCTTTCAGTAGAAGGCTTTCTATCCATAGATACGATTTGTGCGCTGACAAATAAAGAAATTATTGCTGTAGCCATAATATATTTTTTCATACAATTCCTGGTTATTTAAATAATAGCATACTGACACTATGATAACATTAAATATTTTCAGATTGCAATATTAGCGTCAACTGATCACAGCGTGTGGTAATGAATGCCGTGGGATAGGTTCTTTCCAGTAAGGAGTTGATCAATGTTTTAAAGGAAAGGCCGGTGGTGCGAACTATTGCTTGTAAAAAAGCTTGCAGAATACGTATTTTATGCTACATTTAAAATGTTTTCCAAATGCATTGGATTGAAATATTTGTGTTCGGCGGCATAGCCAAGTGGTAAGGCGTGGGTCTGCAAAACCTTGATCCCCGGTTCAAATCCGGGTGCCGCCTCCAGAAAAAATTCCCCTCTTTCTTGAAAAAGGGGTCCCCAATCGCAGCGAAGCTGAAATTGGGTATAGGTGTGCCGGGATGGCGGAATAGGTAGACGCAAGGGACTTAAAATCCCTCGAGTGTAAACTCGTGCCGGTTCGAGTCCGGCTCTCGGCACCAGCTTTCGCATAAAGCTTCAGCTGGCACGCCACTTTTTTAAAGGTTGGATTATAAAAATTTGATGATGCTTGATAGCAAAAGCGAAAGCTGTCCGCCGAAGCCTCGGCGAAGGCTGGACGATCAAATCAAAAGTCGATTTTTACCCCGTTGAAGAAGGGGTTTATAAAAATTGTCCTTTTATTTAACTGGTTTCACCCAGTTTGGATGTCCGTAATAAAAAAAGAGTTTTGGTAGGAAGAAAAGAATACAGCAAAAAATTACTTGACAACATATATTCCTATGGCTAGTTTACAGATAAGTACTCGTTTTGTTTTTTTGTTTGCTTTGCCATAGGTTAATAAGTAAAGGATGTTTATTATGAACAAGGCAAAGTTAATCGAAGCAATGGCTAAAGCGACTAAGCAGTCAAAAGCAGCTTGCAAAGATATGCTAGAAGCATTTCTTTCCTCTGTCAGTGGAGCATTGAAACAGGGAAAACAGGTAGTTCTTACAGGATTTGGTACTTTTTCAGTAATGAAAAGAAAAAGTCGTGTTGGGATTAACCCAGTAACTCGTCAGAAAATGACAATTGCTGCTAAGAAAGTTCCAAAATTCAAACCAGGTAAAGCACTTAAAGCATTAATTAAATAAGCTTTTAGTTGTTGGTTGAAGTTTAAGAAAGAAGCGTCTCCGGACGCTTCTTTCTTTTTGTTTAATTGATTTTTCTTGATTGTAGGGCTTTTGTATCATTATACTTAAACTAGAAATGTAAGAAATAGGGTAAAATTTCCATAAGAATTAAGGGAAACTTTCATGCTTAATGAAGGACAAGTTTTATCAACAGCACCTCAGGTTACGCAAACAGGACTTATTGAATCATTTAAAAATGCAATGCAACCAGAAACTATTGCCAATAAGCTTGGTGTGGATAAAAACATGCTTATTGATATTGGGCTTTTTGGAGCGATAGGGTTTATTACAGGATTTCTTTTAAAGAAATACAGTGAATACTTTATAGCATTAGCACTTTTAATAGTAGGGATTGTTGTATTGCAACAGTTTGATTATCTTTCAGTGTCTTTGAATGTTACAAAAATACATGACATGCTCGGTTTGCAATCTGTTCCTGTGGCAGGGGTTGGATATGGAGCATTATTACTGGAATGGATGAAGACTAATGTTGCAGCTAGCGCAAGTCTTGGAATTGGTTTTTTGATTGGATTAAAAGTTGCATAATTAAGGAATAGTAATGAGCATTAAAAAAGGCTTTGAAGCAGAGTTTTTAGCAGTTTTAGTTGAGTTAAAATTTATTGTGTCAGAAGATGCAATAAATTTACTCAAAACATATGATGAATCAGATGTTGACCAATTTGATGAATTTTTATTGAGCGAAGGCATCCTTGAGCAGGATCAATTGCTGGAGGCGTTGTCTGAGTATTATCAAGTTCCATCATTTGACGTGGTGGGATATTTTTTTGAAACACATCTTGTGCGTATGTTTGATAAAGATATGTTGCTGAGAAATGAAATAATACCTTTGCAGGTTGATGAAAATATGATGATTGTTGTTGCAGCAAATCCCAATAATCCAGAGCTTTTATTTGAAATTGGTGAGAATGTTTCTTATGACATTCGTTTTTATGTTGGTGTTGCTCGTGATATTTGCGACGCAGTAAAAGAATATTACGATAAGGCTGACACCCAAGATTCTCAAGATCAAGATATTCGTGAAGAACAAATCTTGATGGGGGAATTTATTATATTTGATGATCAAGACGCCGAAAGCGCGTATCCTCTTGATGATGAGGAGGATTCCTTTGAATAAACATGCAGATATTGTCGATGATCAATCTATTGTTGCCCGTGTCGATACGCTGTTAAAATCAGCTATTGCACACAGAGCTTCTGATATTCACCTTGAGCCAACGCGCGATGAGTTGCGCGTGCGGTTTCGAATAGATGGTGTTTTGGTTGATCAAAAGTCATTTTCTGTAGAATTAAGTTCATCGATTATTGCACGCCTTAAGGTTTTGGCATCCTTGAACAGTACTGAGCGTAGGATTCCACAAGATGGCAAATTTCATGTGATGCATGAAAAAAATGAAATCGATGTGCGTGTTTCTACGTTTCCTTGTTTGTATGGTGAAAAAATGGTTATTCGTATTTTGGACCGTGTTCTACAAACAATTAGTTTGGATAGTCTTGGTTTTGAACCTTCTATGCTGCACAAGTTTCAGCAGTTAATGCAGCGGCAGAGTGGTTTTTTTTTGGTCACTGGGCCTACTGGGTCTGGTAAAACAACAACGCTTTATGCGGCGCTTTCTTTTTTACACAACTCTGAACGCAACATTGTTACTCTAGAAGATCCTGTCGAATATTCTTTGCATGGTATTACGCAAGCCCAAATAAATGTTCCTGCCGGATTTACGTTTGAAAAAGGGATACGTTCTCTGGTCCGTCAAGATCCTGATATTATCATGGTGGGAGAAATTAGGGATAAAATTACTGCGCGCATTGCTATTGAAGCAGCGCTCACTGGTCATCTTGTGCTGAGCACATTACACACCGCAGATGCTCCGAGTGCAATTATGCGTTTGATGGATATGGGTATTGAACCCTTTTTACTCAATGCAGCGCTATCTGGCATTTTAGCTCAACGATTGGTACGTAAGCTTTGTGTTGATTGTCGCACGAGTCGAACGGCAACAGCAGAGGAAAAAAGGCTTTTGAAAAATTATGGTATTGGTAGTGATGTTATTTACGAATCGTCTGGATGTGCGGCGTGCGATAATCTTGGCTACAAGGGCCGCGTGGCAATATTTGAGTTGCTTGAAATTTCACCAGCACTGCGTTCTTTGATCATCGCGAACGCTCCTTTTGATGCAGTATGCGCGCAAGCTCGTGCAGATGGCATGAAAACCTTGCAAGAAGATGGCGCGCACAAAGTTAAAGATGGCATTATTTCTTTGGCAGAATATATCCGAGTTATTGGATAAATTGTTCAATTAACTCGCGGATAGTAAGAGGTTTCTCGGTAACACCTTCTGCGGCCATTTTTGCAAGAAATTTAGTAAGAAGTACCTCAAACAGTCCACCATTTATTGTTGAAGGAGTTATAGTGGCTTCTAGGGCAATAGAACAGCTTTCATCAATTAGTTCGTTATTACTGTTATGTGGTTTATTTGCTCTACATTTTTCTATAAATTCCATAAATTTTTCTTTATTCGGGCATCCTTGTTTTCCGTGTGCATGAATAAGGCTTATATGCTGATTTTGTATATCAGTTATTTTTGCTGTTGTTCTGATAATTCCACCTTGAAGTAATGTAGGAATATCGGCAACATCGAGTACGCATAATTCTCTATAAAAGTTCGACATTAAACAACCAAATTCATCAGAAAAATGTGCTGACATCAAAGATGTTTCTTTGTTAGGTTGGCATGCAGCGGTTACGAGTGTTTTGTTCTCGGGTTTATTTTTATCGATCATAAGAAATTTTATAGGGGATCCATCTGTAAGGCCAATAAAGTGTCTGGCAGGCATTAAAGCTTTTTTAACGGTATCGTTATCAAGGATAACTTTCGTCATTACGAGAGGATCATTTAAATACATTTTGTCTCCCTCAAACGCTATGTGTATTTCAGAGTGTTTAGATGGGAAAGGTGAATAAACTACGTTTTGGAGACAAAGCTCGAGTTTTGCATTGATAGGTTTGGGTGATTGATCCATGCACATTGTGGTCTTATGCGTTGCAAATAGGGGTGATAAAAGAAGAGCTGCCAATATTGCTTTTGAGTGAGTCATGCAATTTCCTATTATGTGTAATGTAAACAATATATTATTTTTCTGGATATAATATAGCAAATATGCAGTATGCGACAAGTCTTTAGCCTCTATTTTGCGAAATAATCCTCCTTTGCATGCCAACCACTTCTTGTTATACTGAATATATGGAAAAAACCACACTTTTATCAATAAATAACATTTCTGTTGCCGTTCTTGATCAACCAGTACTTTATGATATTAATTTAAAAATCAGTGACGGAGCTATTCATGCCATCATGGGACCCAATGGGTCTGGCAAAAGTACATTTGCCTACGTATTGGCAGGTCATCCCAACTACACGATTACGGCTGGATCGGTTGCATTACAAGAAAAAGACTTGATTCTAATGTCTGCGCATGAACGTGCCCGTAGCGGAGTGTTTCTCTCATTTCAGCATCCGATAGAAATCCCCGGAGTATCAGTTGCTTCTTTCTTGAAAGAGGCGTATATGGCTGTAACTGGTAAACATATCGCCGTTGCAGATTTTCAAGCAATCCTCCTCGAGCGGTGCAAGCAGCTTTCTATTGATCCTGCATTTATTACGCGAGCGGTAAATGTTGGTTTTTCTGGTGGTGAAAAAAAGCGGCTAGAGCTTTTGCAACTTCTTATTTTGCAGCCAAAAATAGCTGTTCTTGATGAAATTGATTCTGGTTTGGATGTTGATTCTCTTAAAATTGTTGCACAAGGCATTGAGCTTGCGCGTACAGAAAATCCTAATATGAGTATTCTGCTCATTACGCATTACCAAAGAATTTTGAATTATATTGTTCCTGATCATGTTCACGTGTTGTGCGATGGTCGTATAGCGCTTTCCGGCGATGCAACCGTTGCGCATGTTTTAGAGGCTAAGGGGTATGATGGCTTTAAAAACCTCAACAGCTGATTTTGTTTTTAAGGGCCCAAAAGGTTTGAATAGGCAGATAGTTATCGAAATGTCTCAAAAAAAGAACGAACCAGAGTGGATGACCAACTTTCGTCTGGCTGCATTGGATATTTTCGAAAGTAAGCCTATGCCGTCTTGGGGTGCAGACTTAAGCGGACTGGATCCGGATGATATCTATTATTATATCAAGCCAATTACTGATCAGCACACGCAGTGGGCTGATGTACCAGATAAGATAAAAAAAACGTTTGAAAAGTTGGGTGTTCCTCAGGCTGAGCAGAAATTTTTAGCTGGCGTGGGAGCACAGTTTGATTCAGAAGTCATTTATAAAAATTTAAAAAAACGGTGGGCAGACCAGGGCGTTATTTTTTGTGATATGTCTACCGCATTGCGTGATCATGAAGAATTGGTCAAAAAATACTTTTCTACCATAATTCCCGCGCATGATAATAAATTTGCTGCACTTAACTCTGCCGTGTGGAGCGGGGGCAGCTTTGTTTATGTGCCTGCAGGAGTTCGAATTGATATGCCATTGCAAGCATATTTTCGCATTGATTCATCGCAGATGGGGCAATTTGAGCGTACGCTGATTATCGCCGAACCGGGCAGTTTTGTTGAGTATGTTGAGGGGTGCAGTGCTCCGATCTATAAAAAAAATTCTTTGCATAGTGCCGTTGTAGAGCTTATTGCATTGCCGGGAGCGCATATCAGATATACAACCATTCAAAATTGGTCTAACAATGTGTACAACTTGGTCACCAAGCGTGCAGTAGCGCACAAAGATGCTCGTGTTGAATGGGTTGATGGTAATTTTGGTAGTAAAATTACCATGAAATATCCGTGTATAGTGCTTAAGGATTCGGGGGCTAAGGGGTCAATTATTTCCCTAGCAGTTGCTGGTAATGGTCAGCACCAAGACTCGGGTGGCAAAATTATTCATCTTGCGCCGAACACAACATCAAATATTATTGCTAAGTCAATTAGTAAGGGTGGTGGGCGTTCGAGTTACCGCGGATTACTGAAAGTTATTAAAGGCGCGCATCATGCGCAATCAAAAGTGCAATGCGATGCTCTTATTTTTGATGATATATCACAAACCGATACGTATCCGACAATTGATATTCGTGAAGACCACGTTGCTATTGAACATGAAGCGTCGGTGAGTAAAATAAGTGATGAACAGCTTTTTTATTTACAATCGCGTGGATTGAGTGAACAGTCAGCACGTGCATTGATAGTAAATGGTTTTATTGATGCATTTGTGCAATTGTTACCGATGGAATATGCGGTAGAAATTAATCGCCTTATTGCGATGGAAATGGAAGATTCAATTGGATAATAAAGTGCGCGAGTATATTGTTGGCGAAAATCAACAGTTCAATTTTTCTCTTGTGCTTGATAAAAATAATGACGTGCAGGATATGCATATTCGCTTTTATGTGGCAGCCAATGCGTCTTTGATTGCAAATATTTTTATTGCTCACACGAGTGTCAATCTAATCATTGATTGTGTATTGCAAGGAAAGGGTGCTGACGCACGTATTCGTGGCGCATATATTGGTAGTCTCCTTGATAAAATATACATCACAAGTTCGCAACAACATCATATTCCTTATACATCTAGCTCTCTAGTGATGCGTGGGGCGTTGTATGACAATGCACAAGCTCAGTACCATGGAACTATTCGCGTAGAAAAAGGTGCACATGGTTCTCTGGCATCGCAAGAAAACAAAAATATGTTGCTAAGCAATGCTGCGCGGGCATTATCGGTGCCAAACTTAGAAGTTTTGACCAATGATGTTAAATGCTTTCACGGCAGTGCTGTGGGCAGGTTTGACAATGAACAGTTGTTTTATGCGGCATCACGTGGTATTGATGAAAAAACAGCACAACGGATTTTGTTGCAGGCTTTTTTTGCAGACTTGTTTGTGAGTAGTGAATTGAATGAGAAATTGTTGGAGTCTATTAGATGAATATATTTAAAAAATTACGTGCTGATTTTCCTATTTTATCGCAAGAAATTAATGGTTATTCATTAGTTCCATGCGATAATGCTTCTACTACGCACAAGCCGCAGCATGTTGTAGATGCTATCGTAAAGTTTTATACAACAACCAATGCCAATATTTACCGAGGCATTCATCTTTTTGCAGAGCAAGCTACGCAACTATACGAAGATGCTCGTAAAAAAGTAGCCACTTTTATTGGTGCCTATCCAGAAGAAATCATTTTTACCCGTGGAAGCACTGCCGGCATTAATTTTGTTGTAGCAACATGGGGTGAGCAGCATATTAAAGCTGGCGATGAAATTGTCATGACAGCGCTTGAGCACCATGCAAATTTATTACCTTGGCAACGTCTTGCGCACAAAAAAGATGCAGTTCTCAAGTTTATTCCTATTTTTCCTGATGGATCACTTGATCTTTCTCAGCTCAATTGCATTATTACCAAAAAAACAAAAATGGTTTCTGTTATTCACGTTTCCAATGCAGTTGGTACGCATGTTGATGTTGCAACTATTGTTGCGCGTGCACAAGAAGTTGGTGCGCGAGTGCTTATTGATGCTGCACAATCAGTTCCGCATCAAAAAATTGATGTACATCAGCTTGGTTGTGACTTTTTAGTTTTTTCAGGCCACAAATTATTAGGACCAACGGGTATTGGTGTCTTATATATAAAAAAAGAGTTGCATGCTGAACTTCCGCCGTATGAAGTTGGAGGTGGTATGGTAGAAGATGTAAGCTGTGATTTTGCAACATGGGCACCAGCACCTCATAAATTTGAAGCAGGTACTCCACCAATAGCGCAAGCAATTGGTTTGGGGGCAGCGATTGATTATATACAAACGCATATAGATTTTGATGAACTTGCGCGATATGAAGCGCAACTATGCACGCGTTTGATTGATGGCTTGTCTCAATTTAAACAAGTTAAGATTTTAGGGCCGATTGCCGAACTCAAACAAAAAGGGCACGTGGTGAGTTTTTTAATTGAAAACTACCACAGTCATGACGTAGCAGCTTTTTTAGATTCTCGTGGCATTTCTGTTCGTGCTGGGCACCATTGTGCACAGCCGTTTGCCAAGCGACTGGGGTATGATGCCTCTGTCCGCGTCAGTTTTTATTTTTATAACACAATTGAAGATGTCGATCGTATTGTTGCTGCGGTTAATGAATTAGTGCAATAAATTTTACGCTTTTATCTTCAGTTTCCTTATTCTTAGACGGGGTTCCCATGTGCAATGCAATGGAGCAAGGGGTTAAATTGCTTACAACTTAACCCCACATTTTTTCAATTTACTTATCACATTTGATGTTTTATCGTACACAATCCCTTGCATGCCTAATGTTTTTGCCGCATTCACAGAATCTTCAAGCGCATCGATAAGAATGCAGTTCTGGGGATCAAGGTTGTATGTGGTGAGTAAGTGATTGAAAATAGCAGGATCTGGTTTTACCGTTTTTACGTGTGATGAAACAACAGCTCCATCAAATAATGCTAGTATCTCAGGATATTTTGATTGTAATGCAACATGGAGCTCATGAGGTGCATTTGCAAAAATATAGATAGAATGTCCAGCGGATTTTAATTTTTGCGCAAGTTGTATTGTTGATTTTATTGGTTCAATGATTGTTGCTGTTACTTCAGGGTCAAGAACAAGATCCATGATTGTTGCCATGAGATTTTTTTCTTTGATGCTGCTGAAATATTTTTGTGTATCAAGTTGTTGAATGCATTGCATAATTTCTGTTTTTACTTGTGCGCATGTTTTTTTACCTTCTTGCAGTTCAACAAGACAACGTGGCAACGTTCTGTTGTTGAGCATAATGGTAATGTGTGGCTTTTGCTCCTCGTGCGTGCTCATTGTGGCAAGCATATCCAAACAGCGGTGCCCAGGGTTTTTCCAATGCGTTATCGTATAACTCGCAAGAACTCCGTAGCCAATTTTTTTCGAAAAACCTACTTGATCTTCTTTGATTAATACATTCGGAAGATCAAATAAAATAGTATATTTTTTAGATAGAGCGTTTGAAGGTGTAATATTTTTCTGTTTACGAGCTGTTTGTGTTATTGTGTAGATAAAAATAAGTAGAAATGAAATGCATAGGTAGTGATAAAATCGCATTACTTTCTCCTTTGTGTGTAGAAAATTTTCTTTGTTTTTATAATAGCCTATTAATTTTTTTGCATGCAAGTGATTGTTGAGATATTTGCCTATTTATAACTATCTTGTAGAATAAGGTGTTGTGTTGTGTAATCATGCAGATAGAAATATATAAAAAATAACAACAGAAGGTATTTTCTTATGATGGGTTTAATGAAACATGTTCGCCTACTTGTTATGATTGGGCTATGTCTACATTCAGTAAATGCGGTAGCGGGTGAATGGGGTGATTATATTCCATTGCAAGATAGCGAATTTGTTACTGAAAGTGGCGATTCTGTAGTGAAAACTTTCTCAGATGCTGTTGGTAATAATCCTGCACTGCTTCTTCTGCCTGTAGCGGCGGGGGGCGTTTTGGCTGTGGGCCATTATATGAAAAAAACAAACAACGGAATATATACCTTTTGTTGTAACAAATGTGAAAATATCCAAAAAATGTTAAGTGCCAAGTGTGCAAATGCACAGGCAACGTTTGAAAAAGGTGTATCAACGTGTGTGCAATTCATTCCAGTTCCGACTATTGTGCGCGGCGCAATAGAAACAGTCATGAGTTATTTATTTGGTGGTATTGCTAATTACGCTTCCAACAATAAAAAGTTTATTTCCGCAGCTTTATTGCTCCATGTTGCTGGACGTGCTCTTGGGCAACAGACTCCTTTTAATATGGCATCTGGTGGTACGGCCGTGTTTGGGTATTTCAAGGGGGTATTAGATAGGCATCACCAGGAAAATATGGCAGAGCATGGTATAACACGAGGACAGCTTACTGTATTGCAACAAGGCCAAAATGCACTAAAAAAAGAGGTTACAGACCAAGGAGAAGCAACTCGTCTTCAAGCTGAAAAAAATAAACAAGAAGTGCTCAATAAGTTAGGTCAAGAGACTAAAGCGTTATCAAGCAAAATAGAGCAAGTACAGGCCGCTATAACAAAAGAAGTTTCTGCTTTAGGCGAAAGCGTAAACAGTAAAGTAGATGTTGTAGATGTTAAAGTAACAGGCTTATCTGGCCAATTGAAAACTATGACCAAAGAAATTGTTGATTTGGCAGGTCGATTTGATGAGTTGCATAAAGACAGTGTGCAAAAAGATCAAAGATCAGAAGAATTACTAGGGCAACTCAAAAAAGCAAATAGTGATCTGGTGTCTACAAAAGAAAGTTTTGATTTTTTGTTGCAGAAGGTAATGACTGAGATGAAGGAATTAGCTGAGGGTACTACACAACAATTAACAGCGATGCAGTCGCAAGCAATTTCGCAAGGCGAAAGCTTGGAGCAAGTGCAAGCAAAAGTAGATCAATTACTCCAAGGGGCAACTAATAATAATCAATTATTGGAATCTGTGCAGAAAATACAACAAAGTAATAATCAGCAGTTAATTGATTTGAGTGAAGTGGTCAAACAAACATCGGAAAAAGATAAAGTAAGATTTGAATTTTTAGAGAACATGTTCAAAAGTCAGGAAGCAAGTACGTTGAGCCTTACTACGCAGATGAGTGAATTGAGTGGAGTACAAGAAAACATTGAAAAGTCTGTTGGAACTCTTTTTTCTCGGATGGAATCGATGGAAATAGAATTGTCGCAAATGAAGGCAGGGCTTGCCGAAGTTAAAGAAGGCAATCTTGCTATAGTGAAAAAAATGGATTCGAATCAAAGTGACATGAAATTAAAGCATAAGAAATTAAAAGAAGAAAATAGAAAGTTACATCAAAGCATAGCCGACTTGCGAGTAGAACATGCTGAAAATATAGGGAAGCTTCGTCAAGATTTATATAATGTTGCAAAAGGTATAAAAGACCAAAATGATGAAACGCAACGTTTAGTAAAGAAAACAAATTCAATGGTTGGAACTGCTATGCTAGCGTTACCGGAGCCAACAGGCAACTCCGCACCACTTCTGTCTGGCTACAATGTAACAGAAGTGCCACAACAGCAATCATATTTTATGAAGCAGTCACCGCAAAGTTTGTTTACACCTAAGGTGCCAGGGCAACTATTTTCATTGCAAAATTTATCTCGCGATCAGCAAATTATGCTTACTGTTGTTGCTGCAGCACAGAACAACCAGAAGCCTACGGTTATGCAAATAAAACCAGATTAGTTTGTTACCTAAACAATAATTTTTTATGCGGTATAATTATGCTTATACGAATAGCCTATTAATGGGAGTGAGACAATGAATAATAGCGTAAAAAAAGCGTTATTGGTGGGATTTGTTTTAGTAAGCATAATTGTACTTGTGTGGTACATGGGGCTTTATAAATATTTTACCTTAGCATCTATGCAAGAAAATAGGGCTTATTTAGAGCTGGCTGTTGCCAAAAATTATGTGCAAGCAGTTCTTACGTTTATCGCTGTGTATACAGCTGTAATCGCTGTTGCAATGCCTGGTGTGCCACCGCTTACTATGATCGGTGGTTTTTTGTTTGGTTTTTTGCCGGGCACTATCTATGCAAGTATCAGTTCAACAATAGGAACCACGGTATCTTTTCTACTGATCAGATATGTTTTGGGTAATGTGATTAGGGGCAAGTATGCTCAAAAATTGGAACGATTTAATCAAAAAATAGCTTCGCATGGAACTGCAAGCTATTTATTAACGTTACAATTGATGGGAATTATCCCCTATTTTGTTATCAATATATTGGCAGCTTTAACCAATGTCTCTACGTTTACCTTTGTGTGGACAACGTTTGTTGGATCGTTGCCGATTCTGTTTATTTATGCATTTGCAGGAAGACAATTATATTTGGTTGAATCAGTGAGAGATATTTTTTCACCATCAATCATTGCATTATTGTTGGTTTTAATTGTGGTTTCACTTATGCCATTATTTTTAAAATTTTCTCGTCGAGTTGATTTGGAATAAGCAAGTCTTATATGTTTGAGTGTATTTTGGAATGTTGAAGTGTGTCTTATCGCGTTAATGCCCAGTTTTTGCGCAGCATCTATGTTTTCTTGTTGATCGTCAATAAACCAACAATTTTCTGCTTTTAACTCATAACGTTCTAAAAGTATTTGATAAATTGATGCATGTGGTTTATTCGCATGTACGTGTCCAGAAATGATGATTCCATCAAAAAGATCAAACAGTTCAGGATGCCTTTGTTTGAGCAATGCAAATGATTCTGCATCCCAGTTAGAAAGACCATAGACGTTATGCCCTTCGCGTTTACATTTTTTGATGAATGCTATTCCTGCCTGAGATATTTTACGTGAATTAACAAAAAATTCTGGTGTAAAGACTAAACGAATTGTATTTTGGATGACTCGTTGCTCGGCCTGACATCCAAACCATTCAGGATGAAGGCTAATTTCTTGTTCTACAAGAGATTTAACCTCTGCGCTCGTCATAGCACCTTGTAACCATGTACACATCAGAAAGGGCATTTTATTGCCTTTTTCATCATATGTCTGGTGGAATGAGTCTGTTCCATCTAAATGGTGTATCTGTGCTACTTGATCAAGAACGGTAAAAAAGGTCGTTTTTATGTGTTGGTCAAAGGTAAGGGGATTTATGCCAAGGCGAATCATGCATTCAGCAACATTCATCATACCAATGTGCTTAAAAGAGCTCATTGTATTGGTAAAGATGAGCACTCCGCCAAAGTCAAAAATAAAGTCTTTAGCCTCAGTAGCCCATAATGGGGTCCAAATAGCCATTGCGAGGATGATTTTTTTAGCGTAAAATCTGATTTTCATGATATTTACTCTTTTTTTTCTTCATTAGTATCATGATTTCATTATAACATGGCTGGGTTGCAATATCAAATGGCCTATTTGAAATAAAACCGGACTAAACCTTTGTTGCTTTAGCCCGGATAAATGAGTCTTGACTATTTATTGAGGCGGTGTAAACCATTTTACTGATACATTCCAGCTTAATGGATTTGTGTAAGAAGATTCAAAAAGAACCACGGGTATGGATCCAAAGCTTTTCAAATCTCTTGTGTTGTGAGGGGTTTTGTTGAGGGATGTTGTTACCATATCTAGAAGATTATAATCAGTGTATGAAAGGTATTGATCGCCTAATCCAGATCGTTTCATGGAAAATTTTTCGGGAGTGTAATCTAGTATCAGCATTTTTCCAGCGGGAAGGACTAGGATATTAGCAGGTGAGTCTGCATCGGCAAATTTAAATGCAATATCAAAATTGTTGGTACCATTTTGGATTGCGACTTTGCTCTGGGATGTGTGTAATGGTTTGTCCATGCTTAATAGGGCATTGGTTGAGAATAAAAGCGCAAGCCCTAAGATGGTAGCGCACGTGTTTCTTTTGTTCATGAAAACATCCTTTTTTAATGAAAACATATACTTTCCTAATCATCATAATAACAGTAATTGTTTTCAGATAGCAATGTTTTTTCGACGATTAGTTTATTTCTATTCGATGGTATAGTTAAAATTCGGCTTTTTTTGTGGTAAAATAAAATTTAGAATAGAAAAATTTGATTGGATGGTACTATGCTGAATCTTTATCAAGAAATACTGATGGATCATTACCGCAATCCGCGCAATAATGGGATGCTTGCTCAATGCGATTTTCGTGCAGAGCAACGTAACAGTTCGTGCGGTGATGAAGTGCTTTTTATGGGTATAATTGCTCAGAACGCGCTCTGCGAGGTTGCCTTCAGTGGTAAAGGATGTGTAATTAGCCAGGCAGCTGCATCAATGCTCTCTGAACTAGTAAAAAATAAAACTCTTGATGATATTCTTGCCCTTGATAATAATGACCTTGTTGCTATGCTCGGAATGGAGCTGGGTCCTGTCAGGTTGTTATGTGCCTTATTATCTCTGACGGCCCTGCAGAATGGGGTTCGTGAGTATAAGATACGTAATATATAAAAATTTTAAGCCCGAGCTTGCTATTCTTTACCGGGGTCCCCATGTGAAGCGGTAGCGTAACAAGGGGTCAAAACATGGGGTCAAATGTTAGATCGCCTCAAATTGATCATTGAACTCCAAAAAGCAGCCGATAGGTTGTTTGTCGATGTAACAGAATCATACAGCCTTGCACAAGATGTTTGGCAGTCAATTATTAAAGATTCCACTTTTGTATATAAAGTTCGCCAAGTGCACAATGCACCATGGCCCGTTCCGTTGTGGCAGGATGATCTTGGCGCAGTGATTCCGGTAGGAAGAATCTCGTCCGCCTATGTGGCTCTTTCTGTTGATGGGTCTCAAATTTATCCCGATCGTCATAATGTGCTTTCGTGCTGTCTCATTAACACTGGTTCTGTTGTATTGCCTTATAATTTAGAAAATAGGCGAGTGCAATTATTTTCCGATCCGACGGTATTTGCGGGGGTTGATGAAAATCAGCAAGCGTTTACTACTGATAGTGTTAACTGCAAACGGCAAGAGCTTGAGTTGCGCGCTGGTCTTGATCTGGCAAAAAAAATAAAAAGCGAATATGGAGCTGAAAAAACAATTTTGTTTTTTGATGGTTCCTTGATTTTTTGGCATCTATCATCAAAAGAAATAGACGTAAGAGATCAGTTTTTGAATGCGTATCTTGCACTGTTAGATGAGCTTTATCATGAGAAAGTGCTTGTCTGTTGGTATATTAGTATGCCAAAAAGTAAAGAATTGATGAGTTTGGTCAGGTTATATTTATGTGATTTTGATACAAGTAAAAAACATCTCTATGACTCAGTGGATAATGTTATTGATAGTGGTATTATGTATCCGGTCTTGGAACCATACACGCGTTCTATAGTTTTTAGTAATCATAGCAGCATTAGTGCCTATTACCCATCTCACCTGCGTCCATTCTTTTTTTACCTACACACGGGCAATGAAATTGGTCGTGTAGAAATACCATCTTGGATTGCACAAGATGAAAGTACAGTTGATTTGATTGCGCAAGCGGTTATTGATCAGTGTATCAAAGGTGGTGGTTATCCTGTTGCCCTTGCAGAAGCCCATGAGCAGGCGGTTGTCAAAGGGCCTGATCGAGAATTTTTTTATCATTTCTTACAAAAAATGGGCATGGAGCGTAATCATACCCAGTCTGTCTCCAGAAAAAGTTTAAAAAAACGTGGCATTGGTATTTAAATGTTTACTATGGCTTGAGTTTCTATTTGAATATTTTGTATTCTATGTACAGAGCAAGTATTTAAAAAAGGGAGTTTGGGCTATGGGAAAAAGTAACAAAAGATATACGTTGCACACAATGTTGTTTGTTTTTGCAGCTATGTTGGTATCGTGCTTTGTTAATGCAATGGATGAGCCGACAGGCAAAGGTACACTGGTTTATGTCGTAACATCCGATGGGCAGCAAAAAGCAGTCGAACGTTGGAAAATAGATCAGATGAAAACATTGCTTGTGCTTTTAGAACAGCAAAGAGGGTCAAATTCGCAAGCTAATCCCATACAATCGTCTATGTTGACGATTCTGGAACTAGATTTGCTTAATGACTCATTGGATGCCATTTCGCGTGGAACGTTTAAACAATTTTATACGAAAATATTTGATAGAGATGCCGAGTTGCTTCAAAAAGGTCAAACGGTACTGTCTCTTGATCAGGGTTCACTGCGTACGTTAATTAAGGCAGCAGAAAAAGCTGAGGCAAGAGCGGTAAGCGCATTTTGTTTAAGTTATGTCATGCCACTTGATATGCAAAAAAGTGCATTGGTTCCATATTTGATTCAGCCGATAATTGATATAATTCCCTTAAAGCCATTGTGGGTTTTGAATAAGCATTCTTCTTTTGTTTCTGATGTAGTATTTAGTCCCAATAGCAGATATGTATTGGCTTGTGGCTTGGATGAACAGCGTGATAAAGATTTACTCTTGTGGGATGTGGAAGAGGGAACATATACTTTCTTGCCAAATGCTGGTTGTAGTCTTTCAGCGATATGGAGTTCCGATGGAAAATATATTGTTATGACTGGTGCAGGTAACCAGGATAATTTGTGTGTGTTTGATATGGCAACAAAGCAGTCGCGAATTTTGATGGGACATCCTTTTATTGGTTCGGTGGCATTTAGTCCCAAGGGGGAATTTTTTGTAACCGGAAGTTTAATTGACGACCAGGATAATGTGATTGTTTGGAATGTGGTAACGGGAGAACCGCAGGTTTTTATGAGGCACCCAGGTCAAGTTAAGGCAGTGGCATGGAGTCCTGATGGTAAGTACATAGTAGCCGTTGGCGATGGCGATCAGAATAATGTGATTGTGTGGGATGTAAAAACAGAAAAGCAACAAATTTCTATGCAGCACTCTCTTGTTAAGGCGGTAGCATGGAGTCCAGATAGTGCGTACATAGTATCCGGTGGTGGTGGTCAAAATAATTTGATTGTGTGGGATGCAAAAACAGGAAAGCAGCAAATTTCTATGGAGCATCCAGGCGTTATTAATGCGATAGCATGGAGTTCCGATGGCAGATATATAGTATCGGGAGGAGGGAAAGACTTGATTGTATGGAATGCAATAACCGGAGAGCAACTGAAGATCGGTAAGGGCCATTCTAGCTTTATTAGTTCTGTAGCATTTAGTCCTGATGGGCAATACCTTGTATCAGGCTGTCTTGGTCCTCAGAATAATTTGATTTTATGGTCATTATTGTCAAAGCAAGAAAAAGAAGCATTTGCTAATTGTACGTTTGCCCAAGCGCAATTGCTGTATCAGTTGATTTTGGGATCAATTCAAGAGCGTAGAGAGCAGCTAGAATCACCTGATGTGAGGGTAATTTTTGATTCATTGCCTCAGGTAATAAAAGATATATTGCAAGAGGGTTTTCACATCTCTCCGGCTAAGCAGGTAGAAGCTTCTGCGTCAGTTGAAATGGAAGCGACAATTGAATGCCCACCAGGCAAACAAGGTAGTTGTATTATATTTTAAATAACAAAAAAAAGAGCGCTCAAAAGCGCTCTTTTTTTATAACTATATTGAATCTACTGTGCTTATCCCAAGAATTTCTTAAAAAAACTGGTGATAAAACCATCATTGTTTGCTTGTGTTCCGACCATGTCAGAATATTCTTGTAGTTTCTTTTTTGCATCAGCAGAGATTTTACTTGGAATAAAACATTGCGTGATGATAACCAAATCACCGCGTGTTTTACCACGGAGTTTTTGGAAGCCTTCGCCCTGAATAACTATCTTCTCTCCAACAGGGCAGCCTTTTGGTATTTTAATGGTATGTTTTGTACCATCAATATTTTCAATATCAACTTGGCAGCCAAGCGTGAGCTGTGGATAGGTAAGCATTACGTTGCAGATTAAATCATCACCATCGCGTCTAAATGTTTTATCTTCTTTTACGCGAATACGTAAAAAGAGATCTCCGGCAGGTCCACCAAATAATCCGGCATCAGCTTTTTCGCTTACGCGTAATTCAGCGTTATCAAAAATACCTTTAGGTATGTTGACAGTGAATTTATCGTAGCGTTGAACGCGTGATTGTCCGTTACAGGTTGCACATGGAGTTGCTATAATAAAGCCTTTTCCAGAGCAATGTGAACATGCTTGCGCATACATGAAAAAACCTTGCTTAAAATGCATTTCGCCAGATCCGTTACAGGTTGTGCATGTTTGTGCACTTGTTCCTGTGCGGGCACCAGTTCCATTGCATCCATCGCAAGAGAAGTAATGATGATAGGCAATTTCTTTTTTTGTACCAAGGAATGCTTCAGCAAGCGTTATCTCTATTTCTTTGGTTAAAGAAAGACCTGCTTGAGGTTGAGGTCCTTTTTTACGGCGACTTTTAGCGCCACCACCAAACATAGATCCAAAGATATCGCCAAAGTTTTCAAAAATATCATCCATGTTCATGCTGCCCGGGTGTCCGTGTCCGCCACCACCCATGCCATTGTTTACGCCAGCATGTCCAAATTGATCATATTGAGAACGTTTTTGTGCGTCTCCAAGGACTTCATACGCTTCAGTAGCTTCTTTAAATTTATCTTCTGCAGCTTTATTATCAGGGTTGCGATCAGGATGATATTTCATAGCAAGTTTGCGGTATGCTACCTTAATTTCATCTGTAGTTGCTGATTGCGAGACGCCCAATATTTTGTAGTAATCTGCTTTATTCATAATTCTAACCCCATGTTCTTTACACCCATTACTTCACTGCGTTCTGTAATGGGTACCCATATACAAAGGAATATAGGTAAATATACTCTATTCGCTTTCTTCGTGCACAGGCTCAACTTCAGGCTTTTTAGGCTTTGGTGAGCGTAGGCCGTCCAATTTAGGGGTAAAGAGGAATTTTCTTTCTTCAAGGACTTCGTATGCGGTTTGGATTTCTTTGAATTTGAGTTCTGCTGCCGCATCATTAGGATTACGATCTGGATGGTATTTCATAGCTAATGCGCGGTAAGCAGCCTTGATTTCATCCCATGTTGCTAAAGAATCAAGTCCGAGAATTTTATAATGTTTCATGATGACCCGTATAGTTAAACCCACATTGTGTGGCTAAATTGACATTTTCCTTCTGATTATACCACAAAAAAGTCTTTATGCTAAGGGGTAAGGCTTAGTTTTTTGAGGAAGATAGTAAGCGAGTTGACGATAGTTGGGCCGACGATCTACTTGCCCCCGTAGGGTTCTTGCTTAATGATGTATTGTGGGTAGTATGGGAGCCTCGCTGATGGAATGAATCTCTTGTGATATTGATACAGACGACGAAAAGGACAAAAAGTAATAATTTTATGAAGAAGGCTTTTAGTTTTTCTAAGAAATAATCGAGGGATCCTCTTTGATAAAGTATATATGCTAAAATTATTCCACCAAGAATAGTGATACTACTCCAGATAAGTATTTTTGGAAGAACATAATGTTGGAATATTTGTATGGCTGTGGATGTTATAAGCCTGGAGAGATATGATATTGTTTCTATGATCACGATCATTAAAATTCCGCCAAATAGTCCCTTAAGCCATGCTGTAATCTGATTTGTAATAGCGGCTTGAGTATTTGGAGATGATTTTTTAGTATGACCGTATCGATCATATTGAGCACGTTTTTGTGCATCTTTCAGAACTTCATAAGCTTGAGTAGCTTCTTTGAACTTTTCTTCAGCAGTTTTATCGTGAGGATTTCGGTCTGGATGATATTTTAGAGCAAGTTTGTGATATGCTGTTTTTATGTCATTAAGGTTTGCTGATCGATCAACCTTTAATGTTTTATAGTAATCTGTTTTATGCATTCTGAGTTATTAAGCAATGGTTTTGTGAGTCGGCTATTTCTCCAATATAATATAAAATTGAATTTTATACCAAAAAATATATGCGGGCGAGCGAGCTTGGGTATTTAATGAGTTAAGTCTTTAGGTTGGATAGTGTTCATGGCAAGCGAGAGCTTTTCGCTTTGGGCACATTGTTTGAATGGTCGCGGGAGGCAATTGTTTGCTAAGCAGTCATTCCCGTTTCTGTGATAAAATAAGCCACTAGTGCGCTGATCATGGCTATACCAATTGCAATCTGGGAAAGTTGGACGACGCTTTCTTTTTTTTGTCGTAAAAGATCTATGTCTATTCCAAAAAGGCGCAGAAATTTTTTTGTCATTGTAATGGTGTCATTTTGTTGTTTTATCTCAACCATAGAAGGTATTGATAGTGATTTGTTCTGGTTATTCAATGATGCGGTGGCGGCTTTAGATGGCGTGCACAGAGTTTTTATTTGATGCGTATGAGCATCAAGAGAAAACTGATACATTTGGCCATTCCGACCTTTTATACACACGGTATTAGGAGCAGGTTTGTTTGGTGTATTTTCTTGAGGAGCACAAAAAAACAATGAACTGAAACTCTTTTTTGTTGCAAAATTATAGCGAGAGTACTGAGCGAGAAATTTTTCCACATCGCTTGCCTCGCTGATTTCAATATCTGCCTTTATTTTTTCAATATGTTCTTTGTTTTGATTGTCAGAAAATGTCTCCATTAGTATCTCTAAATCTTCATATTGAGAGTTCTCGTCCTCGTCTTCTTTAAGACTGAGATCAGATTTTTTTTGTTGGGCTAACGGCCATTCTTGTTTTGCGTCATCATTGTCAAAATATATAATCTTGTTTGTTGGGGAAAAATAAGCTGCTTGGCAGTTGTCGAGAGGTTTAGATAATACACCTGTCTGTAAGTCGAATGCATGATACCTTGGTGGATTAGATGAGTACAGTGATGCAATCGTGTTTTGTACAGGTGCAATCAAAAGCAGCAGCATGGTTTCTTCTTGATTGAATTCATTTGTAACAATAGGACCATTGTTTCCTACGAACATTTCCGTGCCTGTTTTTAAGCAGATAATCGTTGTTATGCTCGCAAGAGTCGCCACGCTTGCTTGCGCATTGTTCCAAAGTTCCATTAAGCTCTGAGGGGTTCTATGCATCATTACGTATAGTCTTTGAGGGCTTAAGATATAGGATGTGATATTCGAATAGTGCTTTGGTGAACGATTTGGGATGATTATGGTAAGCTTTTGAGAAGAAAGATTATAATTAATAATGGGTATTGATTGTAAAGTTGTTTCATCCGCGATTGTTTTGATAGTAGCTTGATAGGTTATGGTATTCCATATTGTTTCCCAAATCGATGGTTGTGCGTTTTGCGCGATGTTTATAGATTCCCATTTTTCATTATCATATTTTGCTAGAAGTGTATCATCTGAATCAAAAATTAAAGCTTGTATATTTTCCAATGTCTTAAGTAGTTTTTTGTTTTGAATATCATACAGATGGTAGCACAAAACTTTACCATCTGGAGTTGGTATCCGTGTACCTTGAGCGCCATATCGGTCTGTGCTCGGCTCTTTTTTTGCTGGTAAAGCTAGGATAACTTTTTTGCCATTAGGGCTGAATACATGGGTGATGCAATCTTCTGGTAGAGACAAGACTTCGGTAAATGAACGAGCGTCAATAATTTTTGTTACAAAATGATTGCCTGAACTGTTGGGCAATATTTTTTGTACAGTATCTAAAGCATTACTCATTTGAGGTGCTATTTTTTTTAAAACACTGATGGCCATACTTTCTTGTGGTTGGTCTTGCTGGTCCATGTTCACGGATAGATAGTTATTTTGGCTATTTAGTTGATAGTGATTAACGTGATGAAATACTGCGTGATTAGTCGGCGTTTTGCATATTTTTTTGTCATCTTCTTGAATGTGTATTGCAGTAAGTTGTTTTGTATAGTGATCATACGCTAAAAGAGGTTTTCTGGGTTGGCAAGGAAACATGTTTTTTGTGACAACAAGGATTGTCAGCAGTGCGAGTCGTGGTTTCATATATTTCTCTATGTATTCATAGCCAAGATAAGCTTTTCGTTTTGAGCACATTGCTTAAATGGGCGCGGAAGGCAATTGTTTTTCAAGCTAAAGTAGCCTTTTTTCAAAATTGTTTCAACTGTATCAGGCACAGTGAGGATCAAGTAGAATACTGTTGTTGGCCCCAGATTTTCTTTTTCATCAAAATCAAACATAAGAGTTTGGGTTGTCTTGTTCCATATTCCATCGCAGACAAGGTTTTCTTCTATGGCTAAAAAGTCTTTGCCGAGAGTTTTTTTATAAAGAGATCCTGTTAAATTATCCAATAGTTCCCCATGCCAACGCAGATTCATTTCATCCACAAAAACAGGATTTTTTGATCGTTTTTTAAACGTAATACTGCCTACTAAAATCCATTTGCCTCCAAAGTCAGCACATTTACTATCGTTATCATCAAGTTCCTGCCATTTTGATTTTAAGATAATATCAAAGCTTTCTCTGCTATAGCACGGTATAGATGCGATACTTATAACAGTCGATAACATAATTTGTATCAGACGCTTCATAATCTTTATCCCCATGTTTTATTTCTCTTCACATGGGGACCCCATAAATCGAGGCAAATTGGGATCCCAAATAAAGAAATTACTACAACTTTATATACACTATCATACTCGCAATCAAATGGGGAAGCTTTTTTATTAACGTGTGTAAAATCTAAGATTCTTATCATTGGTAGCTGCAACAGAGATTACATATGTGATGGCAAACGGATCGTTTGGTAAGTAGTGAGGAACCGGAGGAAACGATGTGCCAGCATCACGAAATACAAAAAGGGTGAATTGATCCAGATGTATGTTTCCTGACGATTTTGCTAAACCAAGATCTTTGACACTGCCATCACGATTGAGAGCAAGAAATACGTGAACAGTAGTGTCTTGTGCTATTGGAGGGCATCGGTCGTTGTTGATGTTGTATGAATTTTGCAGGCACCATCCCAGCTTTTCTAGATATCGTTCATACTTGAGCTGTTCGGCGCTTGGAGTGCCGCTTTTTCGGCCAAGCATAGACACAGAGTATTTACCTTCATCCCTGATGTGGTTCATAAATCCTTGCGTTAATTGAGCAAGGGATAAAGGTGGTTTTGGTCCGGTGCTAGTTGTAGCAGTAGTAGCTTGCAGGGTTGTTTTTTTTGCGCGAGTTCTTTTTTTGCGCGGCACACGTTTTTTTACAAAACGTGATGGATCTGATTGTGTTAATGATTGTAACGATAGTGCATTTTTATCAGCCATATCTTGTGCGATGGGGACTTGGAAATCTTCTTCTTGTGATAATGGTTCATCGGCAGTGTTGATAGAGTTTTCCTGTGGTAGAGCAATGCTTTGTTCAAATGCTTGCTCTTGATGTTCTTCTGGTATGTCTGCCGTTGTGTCCGCCGAAGTTTTAACGACGGAGGAAGCTTTAGCGGAAGCGGGTTCGTCTTGAAAAAATACTGGAGCACCAAAGTTGCTTGCTCGTGCTTTTGTTTCTACCCAAGGATCTGTTTTTTGTAGGTTTTTTAATTCTTCCTCTTTTTGTTCAATAGTGTTGCTAAAAGAGTTAGCTTTTTTTTGCATAAAAATATAAATAATAGTGCTTGCGTGGAATAGGAGAGAAAGGAGGAATGCTATGATCGTCACATTTCTGCCGATGCGCATTATATTCATAACTTTCCTTTTTTCTACCATTCTACGCAAATTTGGTAAAAAAATGAAACAAGATTATTAATGGTTATGCTTTATAAAAGCTTTATTTTGTTTTTTTATGATTGACCATTGTTCATGAATAGCATGAGTTCCACCATGAGGATTACATAAAAAGCGAATTATTTCATCTAAAAAAGCTTGAGAAGTAGGGAATTGTACATTGTTTTGAATGAGCCACTGCAGAATAATGCGGTGGTGTAGAGATGGATGTGTAGTAGCAAATTGTAAAGTGTTGAGTGTTTTTTGACCATCTGTAACACTGATGAGGTTGTTAAGTGTTGTCAGAGCAATTTCATCAAGTAACGCATCATCTTGTGTGATACGGTTGAGTGTTGCAAAAAAGTTATTGTTCCACCGGTCATCGCATGCAGCAAGTGCAGGTAATACGGTGGAGCGAATGCGATTACGTAAATAGTTTTGCGATTGATTACTTGCATCAATTGCATACGTAATATTATTTTCATCGAGCCAGTCTAAAATGTCTGATTTATTTGTTTCTAGCAGGGGGCGAATATACAATCCTGATTTAGGTTGCATTGCAGTGAGTCCTGCTAAACTTGTTCCGCGAATTAAGCGAATAAAAAATGTTTCTTGTTGATCTTGTGCGTGGTGGCCGAGAGCGATATGATGCGCATTGTGTTCATGTGCTACATTTTCTAGAAATTGGCGGCGCATATTGCGTGCAAATTCTTCTTTGGAGCCGTTATATTTTTTTATTGTCGTCGGTAACGACGACATTTTTGTGGAAACAAAAGAGATGTTTAATTTTTGTGTTAATGTGCGGCATAATTGTTCTTCTGCATTCGCTTCAGATCGCCATTCGTGATTAAGATGTGCTGCGATAAGGGTCAGATTATATTTTTGTTGCAGCATGCTCAGCATATGCAACAAAAATACAGAATCGGGCCCTCCGGAGAGCCCGATTACAATTGTATCATCTCGCTTTATGAGCGAATGTTGTGTGATATAAGTTTCGATTGCTGTGTGAATAGTTTTCATAAGGCAATTTTTTATACATCCAAGTTTTTGGCAAATTTACCAAAATCTTCGATATATTCTTTTCTGCCTTGAACATCTTCACCCATCAATGTGGAGAACCAGCGATCAGCCTCTAATGAGTCTTCAACAGTTACCTGCAACAACGATCTGGTTTTGTTATCCATTGCAGTTTCCCATAGCTGATCCGGGTTCATTTCACCAAGACCTTTATAGCGTTGGATATTCATGAATGGTTTACTGATTGCTTTAATCGCAGCAAGAAAATCAGTTGCGCCAATGCCGCTGATTGCTCGTTCTTTACCAGCAATAGTAAGTATCCATTCATTGTCTTGAATAAGAGCAAGTTTTGCTAAAAGCTGTACTGCTTTTTTGACTTCAGATGCAGTAAAGAAATTCATAGGAATTTCCCAATGCTTACTCATCATTTTGAATGAAATACGTGTGTAAAGAGGGCGATTGTCTGTTTGTTCAGAGTCGTTATCTATTTGTTGCGATGGATCAACCAGTTCTGTTTTTTCTAATTTTACTGAATAACCAGTGAAGAATTTTTTAAGATTTTCAACTAGTTTTTCAGGCCCATCTTCTTTTTCCCACGGATATTTGTGGAGTGCAGCAATAAGTGCATTACACTGATCAAAAGAAACTTTAAAATCGATACTGGTGCTATTGAGCTTTGTATCATATTCTTGAATGTCTGTGAGCAGTGTTGAAAGCACAGCAGCATCAACTTCTTTATTTCCTATGGTCACAATTGTTTGCTCTTGTGCCCAATCAAATAAGAAGTTTATGAATGCAGCATCATCTTTAAGATATTGTTCTTTTTTACCAATTTTTGCTTTGTACAATGGTGGTTGAGCAATATATAAATATCCATTATCAATAAGTGGACGCATGTATCTAAAGAAGAATGTGAGTAGCAATGTTCTAATATGCGATCCGTCAACGTCAGCATCGGTCATCAAAATAATTTTGTGATAGCGTGCTTTGTTAAAATCAAAATCTGCGCCGATACCACTACCAATAGCTGATACCAGTGCTTTGATTTCTTCGTTAGATAAAATTTTATCAAGACGTGCTTTTTCAACGTTTAAGATCTTACCCTTAAGCGGTAATATTGCTTGGTTGCTACGATCGCGACCCTGTTTAGCCGAACCACCCGCAGAATCACCCTCAACTATGAAGATTTCAGTGAGTGTTGGGTCTTCTAAGGTACAATCAGCTAATTTACCGGGTAAAATCATCCCTTCAAGAACTGTTTTTCTTCGTGTTAAGTCACGAGCCTTACGAGCAGCTTCACGAGCGCTGCGGGCAATGTCAGCCTTAAGAACAATTTTTTTGGCAAGAGTTGGGTTTTCTTCAAAGAAAATATCAAGGTACGCAAATAGCCATGATTCAACAATACCTTTTACTTCATTGTTACCTAGTTTTGTTTTTGTTTGGCCTTCAAATTGTGGTTCTGGTACTTTGATACTCAAAACACACACAAGTCCTTCACGCACATCTTCGCTAGAAAACACATCATTATTTTTTAACACGCCAAATTCTTGTGCTTTTTTATTACACACTTTGGTCAAGGCACCTTTAAGACCAGAAACGTGTGTTCCGCCTTCTATGGTGTTGATGTTGTTAACGAATGAGAATAGTTGTTCACCATAACCATCATTATATTGCAATGCAGCTTCAAGAACATACTTGTCGTCAGTTTTTGCACAATAGATGACTTCAGGGAATATTGGAGATTTTTTTTCGTTGATGTGTTCAACAAAAGAAACAATACCGCCCGCAAAATGGAATTCATGGTGTTTATTGCTGCGTTCATCTGCAATGCTAATGCGTACATTTTTATTCAAGAATGCAAGTTCACGTAGGCGTGATGATAATGTTTCAAAGCTGAGCGTGGTTGTTTCTGTGAAAATTTCTGCATCTGGTTTGAACTGAACAAGCGTTCCGCGTTTTTCGGTTTTGCCAATAATTTCTAATGATTTTACTGGTTTGCCGCGACGGAATTCTTGATAATAGATGTTACCTTTTTGAAATACAGTAACGTGTGTCCATTCAGAAAGTGCGTTCACCACAGAAATACCCACACCATGTAAACCGCCAGAGAATTGGTAGGTGTCTTTATCAAACTTTCCACCGGCGTGCAACTTAGTAAGTACTACTTCAACCGCAGATACTTTTTCAGTTGGATGGATATCGGTTGGAATACCACGACCATTATCTTCTACTGAGCATGAGCCGTCTTCGTGTAATATTACATTAACCGTGTCACAGTAGCCTGCAAGAGCTTCATCAATAGAGTTATCAACAACTTCGTACACTAAATGGTGTAAACCCTGAGGGCCTGTGGAACCAATGTACATGGCAGGTCTTTTTCTGACCGCCTCAAGACCTTCCATCACTCGAATGGACTGCGCTGCATACTCTTTTACTTGTTTTGTCATAAATTGTACCGACCCTTTCTTTATGCCCAATGCTCTATTTCTTGCGTACGGTAGTTCCGCGCATGATAGAGAACGGGAAAAATTTTAATGGGGTGAATTTTTAATTTTTATCAGGATTTACCTATGTATAATATAATTTCATTATACTTTAAAAGAGAAAAAAAATGAATTATTATAACAGGTTCGATTTTGTTATTTTTTGTAGTCAAAACAGGGAAAGATTTGGATTCAAAATTAGATTGTTGCAAATTGTTAAAATTAAACTAAAATAAAATAAGCAAACTGAAATTTGTTTTATCGATAGAGGGCAGAGGGTGTTAGAATCCATTTTTGGCGCAGAAAAAGATCAATTTTTTATGCAAGAGGCGCTTGCACAAGCACAATTAGCTGGTGAAATTAATGAAGTGCCCATTGGGGCGGTTGTAGTTAATGCACAAGGCATTATTGTGGGCCGTGGCTACAACAGCGTTGAACGCGACTGCACGCAGCGAGCTCATGCTGAATCCCTTGCAATAGAAAATGCAGCAAAAAACCTTGGTGATTGGCGACTTAATGGTTATTGGTTATACGTAACGCTGGAGCCATGCTCAATGTGCATGGGGCTTATTAAGTTGAGCCGCTTGCAAGGCGTTGTCTATGGTGCAGCTTCTCCCTTATTTGGTTTTCGGCTTGACAACCAGGAGGATCTTTGGGTATACAAAAGGGATGCCTTTTTGATTATTGAAGGGGTGGGTAAAGAGGAGTCTGCAGCATTGTTAAAAAATTTTTTTCATAAAAAAAGGAAAAAAGATGAGTGAGAAGCGTAATTTAAAAAAAATCGAAGCTGATTTGCTTGCACGCAAGTTAGAGCTCGAGCAAAAATTAACAGAAATGTCCAAAGAGCAGTTCTCAGATGGTCAAGTGCAGGATCCAGGCGATCAAGCGCTGACTGCTACCATGGAATCCCTGCGTATGTCTTTGCAAGATGCTGAGGTTGAAGAGTACCGTGGTATAGCAAAAGCTTTAGAGCGCATAAAAGACGGTGGATACGGGTTATGCGTTGATTGTGGTAACTCTATTTCTGAAAAAAGACTCCAGTCCTTTCCTGGTACCATGCGCTGTTTGGCGTGCCAGGAGAATTTTGAAGAAAAATCGAGCTATGGAGCGCATAATTTTTGATACCCCAAACTTTACTTCGTTTCGTCTGGGGACCCCAATTTAGAGGGGGATAAAAATGAAAATCGGGCAAATATAGGGCTGTTTTTGACAATTAACTTTTATAGACCTATACTAATTAACAAAATCATTGTATTTAAAAGATTTCTTATTTAAATCATATCAGAAGGTTATAGTGCGATATGGCAAAAAAACTAACAAATACCGCTCATTCTACTGCAGGTAATACTCCTGTTGCTCATGGCGTAGGACGCCGCAAAACTGCGGTTGCACGTATATGGTTACGTCGTGGCGATGGTCAAATTAGAGTCAATGGACAAGATTATCTCAGCTATTTCGATACAAAATTTGTAGCGGATGTAGCAGCAACCCCATTCAGAGTTTGTCCAGCCTTGAACTTTAATGTTGAAGCTAATGTGTGCGGTGGTGGTAAAATTGCACAAGCTGATGCAGTAAAACTAGGAATTGCGCGTGCGTTTGTTGAATTTGACGAGAACGCAAAGCCTCTTTTGAAAAAACAAGGTCTTATGACTGTTGATGCTCGTAAGAAAGAACGTAAAAAATACGGTCAAAAAGCTGCTCGTGCTAAGTTCCAGTTCGTAAAACGTTAATACGTTTGACCTCGAAATTTTGTTACCCCATGCTTGACTAGCCTTAAGCATGGGGTATGTTTTTTACCCTAACTTCGTTATACTTTGTTGGGGGCTCAGAGTTAAGAGGCGGAATAAAGATATGGAGAGAATTATAGTGAGGTGCTGATATGTGTACAGTCGTTGGCTATATAGGAAAATCTTTTTGCAGTACATTCATTTTTGAAAGCCTCGCTCGGTTGGAATACCGCGGATATGATTCTGCGGGCTTTGCTTGTCTCGATCCTATCAATCAAAAACTCCTCTATTCTAAATCTTCTGGTCAGCTTGTTAATTTGACTGAGAAAGTAAAAAAAGATCCCTTTGATGGTTTTTTGGGTATTGGTCATACGCGTTGGTCAACACATGGTGATACATCACAAGACAATGCTCATCCTCACTTTGATTGCTCAAAAACTATTTCTGTGGTGCACAACGGTATCATTGAAAATTATGCAGAAATTAAGCGCGAATTATCGTGCTTAGGACATGTTTTTTATTCAGACACTGATACAGAAGTTATTAGCCATTTATTTGAATCGCTCTTACAAAGAAAAAACTCTCTATCATCAGATATTGCTTCTATTGTGCAGCAATTACATGGTGCTTATGCATTTATTGTGATGCTGCAAACACTTCCTGATGTTCTTATTATTGTTCGCAAAAAATCTCCGCTGTGCGTTGGTATTGGTGACGAAGAGATGTTTATAGCGTCTGATGTTATTGCATTTGCAGATAAAACAAATAAAGTGGTTTTTTTGCCGGATGAAAGCTTTGCAATTATCTCTAAAAAAGAAGTTAACATGTATGATTTTGCTGGTAATGAATTACCAGTGACCATTCAAACAGTTGTAACAACTTTTGAGCATGCTGATAAAGGTACGTATGACCATTTTATGCTCAAAGAAATGTATGAACAAAAAAATGCAATCATCAAAACAGTGCAGTCGTTGCAAAAATTACGACCTTCGTTGTGGGATCAGCTTGCTCTTACTTCTGATGATGTCAAAGGTGTGCGCCGTATATATTTGTTAGCGTGTGGTACTTCGTGGCATGCAGCACGCATTGCACAATTCTTTTTTGAATCAATTGCACAGGTACAAGTAACGGTACATTTGGCTTCAGAATTTAGACACATGTCTTTTTTCCCTGATGAGAGTGCACTCTATATTCTTATTTCCCAATCGGGAGAAACAGCGGATACGCTTGAGGCGTTACGATTAATCAATGGGCATGTGGGACTGGCTACCATAGCATTAACAAATGTGGTAAGCAGCACGATTGTGCGCGAAGCGCATGGTTTTTTGTTGACGCATGCAGGGCCAGAAGTTGCCGTAGCATCAACAAAAGCATTTTCTACGCAATTAGCAGCATTGTACTGGTTGGCTCATTGCATAGCGCTTGAAAAAAATGTGATAGAGATGAGCGATGTGGTACAAGCAGAAGATGATTTATTGCATGTTGCGCAATTGTTGGAAAATTCTTTGGAGCAGCATAAGCATGCTATTGATGTGTTCTATGCACAGAAATATGCACTGTTTGATAAAGCATTATTTTTGGGCCGACACATAAGTTATCCGCTTGCGATGGAAAGTGCTTTAAAATTAAAAGAAGTGGCGTATGTGTTTGCAGAAAGTTACCCTGCTGGTGAATTAAAACATGGCCCGCTTGCTTTAGTTGATAATGCTATGCCGGTGTTTGTGTTTTCTCACGGTGATCCTGTTATTTATCAAAAACTTCTTTCTAATGCACATGAAGTCAAAGCGCGTGGTGGCAGAGTAATTGCTTTTGCCTATGCTGGCCAAGATGAATTATGTGCATTGGCAGAAACGTCATTTGTAATTTCGAATAATCTACCCGCATTACTTGGTCCGCTTGCAATGATTGGACTGGTGCAATACTTTGTGTATGCGGTCGCAAAAGAGCGCGGATGTCCAATAGACAAGCCGCGCAATTTAGCAAAATCAGTAACTGTGGAATAAGCTTATGCCTTATTGGTTGCGAGATGATTTTTGAGTGTTTGTATTCCATAAGGTATTGCTACGAACCCAACAATAGCAGGTACAGACGTTCTTGCTCCAGCAAGAACTGTTCTTATAACTAATCCAGAACGTGCAGCCAGACAGTCGGCAACAGAAATCACAGGTTTGTCGTAAGAAGCAATTTTATCTCTTGGTATAGCTATGGCAGTACATATTGAAATAGGAGTGCCTATTGCACAGGTTAATCCTGTAGTAATAGCAGAGGTAATAGGCGATCCAACAATGCATCCTGCTCGGATAATGGCTTGAAAGGTTGTTTTAGGCATTCTTTGCATATCGTAGGGAAAGCCAGTTGTATAGATAGCTTTCAGCTGAACAGCACCAGTAGTTACTAGGCTGGCTGCATATACTTTTGCGCAACTCTTTGCGATATCTTTTCTTTCTTGATCAATGCAGTTTGCAGCGTTGCTTGCCAATGCTAATATCGTGATGATTGGTAATAAGTGTAATTTATTCATGAGAATACCCCATTATTGGTACAAATCTCTATTAATTCACTTTGTAATCTAAGCTTAGCATTTGTATTGCAATTTGTAAAATGGTGGCTTTTCGGATCATAATGCCGAATTGTGTTATTGTATCGAGCTGATGTCGACAGAAGTGTTTATTTGCGTTGATCTGATGGGGGTTTGTGCGGTTTGATTGGTTTGATGATGCGATCTGAAGGTGGTAGTTAATTGTAGTTGGCGACAAAAAAGCGCGGATGTCCGATAGACAAACCGCGCAATTTAGCAAAATCAGTAACAATCGAGTAAGTTTTTATTGTTTGCCGGTAAGTTCGTCTTCAAAAGCTTGAACCATGTCAAAAAGAGGTCGTGTATCAGGGATTTCCACATAACCTTTGTTAGTATTTAGCTTAAGAGCGAGGAGAGTGTTATCTTGTTGCTTGAGGATTTCTTTTGCAACTATTGTTTGATCCGTTAAAAGTCTGATGAGTCTTTCATTGCGAGTCACGTTTTTGGCGATACTTTCATTTGCTTCCTTTAGATTATTTCTAAATGTTTCAGGATTATAATCGGTAATGAGTACTGTGCCAAGATTGTATTGGAAGCGTCTTTTTTGGATCAGTGTGCCTTGTCGTGGACTTAAGTGTTTAACATATCTCAGCATGCCAGACATAGTGTTGTTGCTAAGAGCGCAGATAAGAGTGGCCAGAGTAATTATTTTTTTCACGACGATCCTTTTATAAGTTGTACATTTTTGATCGCTTAACTATATCGCTTTTTTTCATTCTGTGCAAAGCAAATGTGGAGGTAAAAATGGGACTATAGAGATCTTTTTTGTGCGGTTTTTGATATGATATACTTCAATATACTTACATAGGAAAAATATGATGCATAAATTTTTACAGAATAAATTGTGGCGCGATAAAATGCCAGACATAAAGCGTGCTGCGGGGTCAATTGTACATACTAAAGAGCTTGGTGATGCTGAATATGCTTTTCAACTGCGCATTAAACTAACAGAAGAAACGGCAGAAGTGTGTGTGGCGCAATCAAAAAATGAACTGATAGAAGAGTTTGCCGATGTGTTAGAAGTTATTGATGCGCTTTGCGCATTGCATAAAATTGCAGCAGAAGATGTGCAAAAGGCGCAGGTAAAAAAGCGCGAAGAGAAGGGTGGTTTTTACGAGCGTGCATTTGTTACCATTGCAGAGCATCCAGCAGGAAGTGGTGGTGAACTCTATTGCCGTGCGCAGCCTGATAAATACCCAGAGGTTCTTTGATAAATCGATTATATATGTAAAAATCTTATTATTTTTATTGTTATTGGGCTCAATGGAAAGTTTTGCTGCAAAAATTATTTTATTGAATGGTTCTTCTTCTGCAGGAAAAACGACAATTGCAAAAGAATTGCAGAAATTATCAGGAGATTGTGTATTGTTTCACACAGGAGTGGATCATTTTTGGAAAATGGTTCCGCGGGAATTTTATGATGGATTTGGAACAAAGGCTCATGAAACATGGTTTTTTTCTACTTCAACTGATGGTGAGAATAAACCCATTGTGCATATTTCTGTGGGCCCGCTTGGAAAAAAAATTTCCAATACAATGGCACAATTCATTAAATGTCTTGCCGATAACGGACATGACACAGTGGTAGATGAAGTTCTGCTTGATGAGATATCATTGCAGTACTATGCGCAAGCTTTGAGTGAGCATACGGTTTATTTTGTTGGTGTGGAATGTAGTTTAGAAGAATTAGAGCGGCGAGAAAAAGCCCGCGGCGATCGTGTTATTGGTCTTGCACGTGGACTTATTAATGTGGTGCACGAACACAAAAATTATTATGACATAACCGTTGATACTACACAATTGAGTAGTGCTGAGTGCGCACAAAATATTTGGAACGCGATGGATGCAATGCAACATCCGCAGGGATTGCGACGGTTTAGATTGGAAAGCGTAAAATAAATTTAACTTTCAAAATCTTTTTTCGGACGACGGTCCCATCTTTTTTGATTATCTTCAACAATTTTTATGATATGTTCCGCTTGTTCAAGCCATTGTTGTGCTGTTTCTTTTGATAATGTTGTAACAAAATATGGCTTATATGTTTTGATCCATTCTTCATACGGAATGTAATCTGGTTCTTCTTCTGGTTCGTAGTACATATAGGGATAGCGAGGAGTTACTTCGAATACGATAGAGCCATCGGGTTTATTATATATCCATGACGTAACATCATATGCCCATAGGCAACAATCATTTCCAGGCCAATAGAATTCATTGTTCTTTTCTATATACATAAGAGGGGTTTGATTTTCTTGTTTTTCTCCACAAATGTTTGCGCTATATTCATTAAATAAGTAACCAATGTCTTTTGTAATGCTTTCATGAGGGACTAATAAGCTTAGCGATGCGCGTTGTAATAAAAATGCTAATCTTTGCAAGTGATGATAAACAGAACCACTAGCGAGTATTATTTCAACATCACCAATAGCCATTATAATTGAGTCTTCGACGCAACAGTCAAGTTGATAATCTTCGGCTGGGTGCAATATAATAATTTTTGATTTATTGTTAATGATAAGATTTGTTTGCTGTGTATTGTTCATAATTAATTTACTATTAAATAGATTGTCCAATAATTTTGCCGGATCTCTTAGCTAATCCGTGATTTATGAGAGTATTTTTCATATGATCCGTCAGTTGCTTCCATTCTCGAACATGGCCGTGAAATTCTCTTTCGATTGTTTTATAAAATATGACGAAGTAATTATCTTCTACAGCTATAAGCCCATCTTCTGATTCCTCTATCCGAATAGCGTTATTCAAGAGTTCTTGTTCATTTTTTGGAGATTTACCTTTTGTGCCATGACTATTTTTGTGATGGTATCCGGCATCTTTATAAATACCATTTGGGTACTTATTGGTATCGTATTTATCTTTATCATCATCATTGTCATTGGATTTTTTTGGGGGAATGTTGGAAGGGCTTGTTGTTTGGCCTGAAGCTGCATATTTATGTTTCTTTTGCTACTTTGTGAGCAAGGTGAGCTGCTAGTACTGTTGTGCCAACAGCAATAGCAGCTTCTACAATTTTTTCTGCAGCGGCTACAACTCCCCAAAAAACTGGAACAACTATTGGGTGAGCATTGTGAAAAGCAACACTGATATTATTTTGGACAATAAGTTGTTCGATTTGCACATATCCCGAATGTATTTTTATAAATGTACCAGATGCAAACACCTCTGCTTCTAGTTGAGTGATGCATATGAATAGATAAAGAAAAGGTATGAGGAATATTTTGAATTTCATGGAAGTTTTTTCATTGCTTACATTCACAAGTATAAAGCAATCTATTGTCTAATTGCTTGCTGAAGGCTTATTCTTTCTTGTTTTACTATTTCCTCTAACCCTTTTCTATTTGTTATGCTGCAGATTATACGCACAACATCTTTAGATTTTTCATTTTCCCAGTAATAGCGAGCATAGTGGCCGAGTATGTTAGTTGGGTCTTCTGTATAGTAATAGTGACCATCAATAGTTTTGATTTCCCTGGGGCAGTATCCATGTTTCGCTTCTATTTCATTTATTTTATTAAAAAGAGCTTTAGTTAATGGATCGGGTTTAAAGTCTGTCTCATCTGGTCTACAAAATATGGCATTGATAGTCAGTGCAGATGTTATTCGCGTACGTGGTATGAGAGTCTCCGATGATGCTTTTCGTAGAGTTGGTTCTAAACTTTGCTGTGTTATGTGTAAAATAGGTTCAGATGAGGAGCGTGTTATATTCTGTTCTGATGAGAGCTTCAAACTTTGCTCAATAGCGGTTATGCCTCGTAAATGAATTTCTCGTAAAACAAGAGCTTTTTCCAAGTAGTTTAAAGGGAACATTCCATTAAGAGTTGCTGGGATTATAGATGCTATCGTGAAAATGTAGAGAAACTTCATGCAGCTAGCTCCTTTGATATAGACGAGGAATTAGTTTTATGTTTCTTCATGTAAGCATTAATATTTTTTGTTTTAATAGTAAATGCCTACAAATGGTAGACTATACAATTTTAATGCTTTTTCAACGAATACAAACATTTCATTTTCATTCTCTTACCAGCCGAGTTCTGAATAGAGAATAGATTGTTGTAGCATTTCTATAATGTGTTTGTGTCGAGGTATTATATTCTTTGGAAAGTTATGAAGAGAAAACCAGGCGAGTGTAGTACACTTATCTGGTTCTTTATTAACTGGTTGACCTTGCCAGTCTATTATTTTAAAAACTAATGCTAAAACTTTTTCATCAGTTTCATTCTTAAAAGAAAGACAATGCGCAAATTGTAAGTTTTCTTCTGTAATAATGATATCTATTTCTTCGTACGCTTCGCGAATAAGAGCGGCAGATGGAGATTCATTACCCTCAATTCTGCCGCCCATCAAGCCATAATAACCGCTAAAGAACTTTGCATTTTTTCTAAGCAAAAACAACAGCTGTGAATTTTTTTCCAAGATGCCAAGTGCATAAATGTTCATAGTTGTTTATTTGTTCTCAGAATATGCTCCGTGATGTTTATCTCTAAAGTCATGGCTAAGATCGTCAATGAAGGAGGCTTTTTTTTGTTGTCGAGAGAGCGCTTCGAGTTGCGTTGTTTTTTGCTGTTTTTTCATCTCCGCGTACATTTTTTGAAGCAGAGCGTTATTTTCTTGGATTGCTGCCATTAGTTGTGTATTGGTTGGCTCGTGCGTTCCAGCATTATAAAACCTTCTACTCATCAAGCGGCTCTTGAAGCACGGTTTGCTTTTTGATATGTGTCGTAACATACATGTTGAGTCTTGCATAACAGTTAAGCTCGTTAATAAACATAAAGTAGTTATTCTTTTCATACTTATTCTCTTTTTTTGATTAATGTACTTTTTTATATCGTAACTGATGCCACTGTTTTTCTGCTTTTGCAGCATCGAAACTTTTTACTTGTTCATCGCAACCAGAATAGCGAATGCCAACAAAATGTATATCCTGATGCGTCAAAGCTTTTTCAACAGCTAAGAGATATTTTAACTTATCATCAACAAAAATCACGTTTTCTGGATAATAATTCATCCAATGAAAAAATGCTATCAATGCTTCGCCTTTATCATTGTTTCCACCAAATAAAATACTGTGGCGGTAAAAACATGGATGTGGCATTGGTAATACTAAATCGTCTTGGTTGACGTTTGGTATAAGAAAGTGGATGTTAATTTCTTCTAATTGCTCCATGGTGCGTTCTGCTACAAATAGACTGCGTGTGGTGAGTGCCATAACGGGAATCTGTTGTTCAATTAATTGTTCGATAAATGATGATGTGGAATTTTGTGTGGGTACCAGGGGAACATTAAATTGTGCATAATATGTAATGGGTAATGCATAATAAATTGCCGTGATATAATCATGGCCTTCGGCCATTTTTTGATTGACTAAATTGCAAAACCATTCATCACTACTCAGTTCTTGTGCTGAGTGTGCAAGGGTATTATCAATATCAAAAATAATGAGCGTGTTTGGTGATGAAATATAATCGAGCACGGTTTCAAGCTTGTCACTTTCAATAATGAGAGGGTGCGTGGTGCTTGCAAAGATACATATAAGAAATAGTACTATGTGCTTATTTTTCATTATATCTTAACCTCCTCAATTTCGAGCTTATCACTACTAATATGATTTTGCTTAAGATACGCAAGGGCGTCCGCGCGTGTTTTTACAAGATGCGGTGTATAGGTTTGCGCTGTGTTGAGTGTGCTGATTAATGATATGCAATCACGCAATTGATTATCGTTTTGGAGCATTTCTTTTGCGCGATCGGAGCGCCTATTTCCCTCTTTTTTGGCGGGTGCTTCTTTTTTATCTTTTTTTTCTCTGGGCATTGGGATGCCTTCTTTGGTTACTTTTATATAATTATCAAGTGTTTCTTCTCGGCCAAAATTTTTAGTAAACCATTGCATTTGTTCCGTTGGTGGAGTGGTTCGTTCAATAGTAAAATCAGGTTCAATCCCAGTTCCTTGGATGGTTGTGCTATCGGGTAAAAAATAAAGACACGTGGTGATTTTGAGTGCGCAATTGTTGCTTATTGGAATAACTTCTTGCACTGATCCTTTACCAAAGGTTTTTGTTCCGACAAGAAATACTAAGAAATCATTGGTTGTATCAGAATTTATTTTGAGACACCCGGCAAGAATTTCCCCTGCCGAAGCAGTATAGTTGTTGATCAGAATAAAAATCGGGAGATTGTTTTTGATGATAGGTCTTCTTTTGGTTGTATAGCGTTCAATTTCTTGAGCGTTTTTATCTTTGGTGAGGGTAACAAGACTATCTTTTTTCAAAAAGAGCCCCGCAATATCAACTGCTGCAGTCAGTAGGCCGCCCGAATTGTTGCGCAAATCAAGGATTAATCCCTTATGATTTTGTTCCTGTGATTTTTTGAGAAGCGTTTCAATTTGTTTGACTGCAGAGTCGCTAAACATACTCAGAGAGATATAAGAAATATTGTGGCTTTTTATGTGAAAGCTGAGTGAATGCTGTTCTTTGACTATATCACGCACAATATCAAAAGAAAGCAGATCGGGGGCGTTTTCTCGCATTACTTTTACTTTGACGGTAGTATGACGTTCCCCTTTAAGCAGGGATACTATTTTTTCAGTAGAAATGCCTTCAAGAAGCTCTCCATTTATTTCTACGATTTTATCCATTGGCTGAATGCCAACCTTATCTGCAGGGCCATCAGGAATGGTATCAACAATAGTTAAATGCTTATCTTTTGTTTTTCTCATATTATCAATAACAATACCAACACCGTAAAATTCACCACGCGTCATCTCCTGCATTTCAAGATATGTTTTGGGGTCTAAAAAATTGGAATGAGCATCGAGAGAATTGATAAAACCATCAATTGCTTTGATCATGTTTTCTTTGGGGTCAGTGATGGCATAATGTTTTTTATGTGCAATATCCATTGCTTGGGCAAAGGTGCGTGACCAATTGAATATTGTTTCATCAAAATTTTCTTCGCTTATGTGTGCAATGGGCTGGGAGTCAATTTTTTCCGCCGATAATGGTACAAGAAGAGAAATTATAAAGACGACACACGTGACATATCTGTTTTTCATTCTACCCCCTTTTTTTAACTCAATCAGTGCAGGTGCTTTGATTGGGTATTTGTACACTCTAGTAAAAGCGAAATATTGTAACTTAAGTCAATAAAATTGAATAATAAGCCAGAGTATAAGTTATTAGAAAGAGGGGAGGGTAAATTCTTATGGTACGAGCAAAAAGAATTTTTATGAAGGTGTTATTAGTTGGTGAGATGGCGGCGTTTGGGCATCTCTACCTTTTTGGAAAGAATGGTATTAATGCCTTGCGAAAGCAAAAAGCTGTTGTTGTTGAGTTAGAGAACAATATTGTTGCGTTGCAAGATGAAGTTGCACAATTAAAAGAAGAAATTTATGTTTGGCAGACAGATGATTTTTATAAAGAAAAAATCGCACGCGAACAATTACAGATGGCTCGCAAGGGTGATGAGCTTTTCTATATTGGTACTTGAATATTTTTGGTATGATAGTCACAATATTTATTTTTAAGGAAACCGCATGAAATTTGTATTACCACCATTGCCATATGAGTATGGCGCTCTCGAACCATATATTGATGCACAAACAATGGAAATTCATCACAGCAAGCATCATCAAGCGTATATCAATAATTTGACCGTAGCGTTGGAAAGATTTCCTGAATTTCAGCCAACATCAGCTGAAAGTTTATTGTTAGATTTGCCAGCAGTTCCTGATGATATTCGCGCGGCAGTGCGTAACAATGCAGGAGGTCATTTTAATCATTCATTGTTTTGGCAGATTATGAAGCCCAATGGCGGAGGAAAACCAAATGGATTAGTGGCGGATGAAATTAAAAAAACATTCGGTACCTTTGAAGATTTTCAAACGCTTTTCAATACACAAGCTAAATCAGTTTTTGGCAGTGGATGGGCATGGCTTTCTGTTGATAAGGATGGCAAATTGATTGTGACGGCATTGCCTAATCAAGATTCACCACTTTCTTACAATGCAACACCAATAATGGGCTTAGATGTGTGGGAGCATGCATACTACTTAAAATACCAAAATAAACGTCCTGATTATATTACTGCATGGTGGCATGTGATCAATTGGGATATGGTAGAAGAAAACTACCGGGCTATTATCGAGTAAGTTATGCAACAAACAATCGTGTTTTAATTGTATTAGTGTCATAAAAAAAGCAGCCTCGTATGAGGCTGCCATAATAAAAAAAGAGCTTTTTAAAACTTAATAATTTATTTAGTTCTATTTTTGTTCGATTGCACTAACAGTTCCAGAATTCCTACTACTACTGTTGTACCAAGGGCATATGTAAGTTCTTTGCCCACAAAAACACCAACTTCAACGAATGGCTTAATGTTGTCTGCTTTTGCTATGTGCCAATCATCGCAACCTTGTGCTATTGATTGAGTTAAGTCATATCCTTTTGCATGAAAATGATCTTCAATTTTATCGCCAAGATAGTGTAATGCTACGTTAGTTCCAACAATTGTTATATAATCTTTTGTGGTAAAATTTTCTCTACACATTTCGTGCTCATCTTCGCCTCTATTGTGGGGTGCACCATACCCTACTACTCGATTTCCCAATTTTTGATCTAACACATAAGTGCCAGCAGTTGCGGTAATAATTCTGCGTCCTAAAGGTGAAAAATTTGTTAAATACAATTTATCATTTGTGTTGTTTTCTATTGTTTTTGCTGGAATATTTTGTACAGGGTGGGTCAATTTTTCGAAAGAATATTTGGATTTGTTTGTGTTTTCATTATCGGTTGCATTTGTAATATCTATTGCACTTGCTGTTGTTACATTTGTAGTTGCAGTAACAATTAGTAATGTAAGTAATATACGGTTAAAGCTCATAAAAATTCCTTCTTGTGATTGGCATTCCGCCTCTATTATTGTCTATTAGTATATAGTGTTTATTTTTTTTATCAACAGGCTATTGAAAAAGAGCTTTCTGCTGGATGTTTGTTCAAATGGGTGGTGTGTTTTTATAACAAAACCTCTACAGTGGCGCTCAGATGCGTGGGAGCATGCATATTGCCTGAAAAAGCCAAAATAAACGCCCTGATTATATTACTGCATGGTGGCATGTGATTAATTGGGATATGGTAGAAGAGAATTATCGCGCTGTTATTGAGTAAGTATAAGGCTGGTTGTACCAGCCTTATACATTAAAAAGTGTGCTGGTTAAAGAAAATGATGGAGCATTTGCTAGTCATTCTGTTGCATCATTCCAACGCTTTTCTTCTATTTGCCTTATCATATCCCATACGCGGCTGTTTATATCTGCAGCTTGTTGTATTACTTCTTCAGTTGGGTGAGTCAATTGTAATTCTTTAGTAAGCAGTTTTTGTAATTGTAAAGCATACCTATTGCAGTACATCGTGTTACGAATTATACGTATATTTTGATCGATGTTTTTCTTGTGAGTTGGCTCAATAGAGGTTAAATCGTCGCATTGTTTGTTTAATTTTTGCAAAAAAGCAATTCTGCCATTTTTGTCTTCATCAAGAGTGGCGATAAAATCACTATTTATGAGAGGGACTTGCACAAAGGATCTTTTCTGCAAAAGCATTACTCGTGGTTTTAGGGATAATGATGTTTGTTTTGCAAGGCGTAACATAGGGTGCGATAGTTGGTTATATGAACATAGAGCAAAGAACAAAACGTAATGGGGTAAGTGCTTCATGATAGATTCCTTAGTGTAAAACATGACACATTATTTTTGATGCAAGAGTAGCACAAGCAATCATGAATGTATCGCAAAAAAGGAAGGTTAATTGTAAAAACGAGTTGGAATCATATTTTTGCTTATTCTTGACGATTTGATAATCTTTTATGTGTAGAGCTTTACTATTTAACAGTTTTTATACAATAAAGGGTTTTCATTTTGAAATCAACTCAAAAAATAGGCAATTTTATTGCAGCTATTCTGCTTACAGTAACATCGAGCGCTCATAGTATGAAAGAGTTCCCTCTTTTATCACAAGTGCGCAATCAAATTAATTCTCTTGTAGAGCCAATTACGCAATTTTTTTATAAAAAAGAAGATTTTCTTTTTGTTCAACTACCACTCGAAATGCAACAAAATATTGCTTTGTTAGCATGTATGAGCCACACAGATCAATTTATGGAAGTTGAGGATGGTTTTACTTATGGACAAGAATATCTTGATGATCTGGCATATACCGTTAATGCTCTGGCAAGGGTGGATAAAACGCGCTTTAAGTTGTTGAATGAACCTGTCTTTTGTTTGCAATTGATAAAAACTCTTGCGGCAAGGGAAGGATGTTCTGACATGGTAGCTGCAACAGCGCTTAAATTACCAGAAGTAAGGCGTAGATTAGAAATGCAAGCACCATTAAAGAGTTTATGTTGGGGGAGTTGTCTCTCAAGAGCAACATTTGATGGATTATGTAGCCAAGGAGTTGATTTGGAGTTTAGTTATTCTTGTTCAACCAATACCAAAGGGTGGATGTCGCCCTTAATGCTGGCTGCAAAAAATAATAATCATCTTGTGATCGATTGGTTGCTCGAAAAAAAAGTGAATGTTAATCAAGCCAATGGGTGTGGAACTACAGCTGTAATGTGTGCAGGGGCGGGAGCCCTTTCAAGAATTATTGCAGCTCCTTGTGTGAACATAAATCAACAGGATGTGAATGGTGATACAGCACTTATGTATCGGTTTAAAATGGATCAGCCTTGTTTACTATCAATAAAGAATCTACTTAATGCTGGGGCAGATCCTCAATTGAAGAATAATGATAGTCAAACAGCACTTACGTTTGCAAAGCAATATGCATACTTAGACCCATTCGATGGTCAAAAAATTGTTAATGTGCTTGAGTGTGCGATAGCAAAAAACGAGAGACTACTTGCAGAGAGGTAAAATGTGCTTTTTAGGATGTTGGGCAACTATTCTCGTTTGTGATATATTTATAGGATAAAATAGAGTTTTATAGATAGGATATTTCGCATGGAATTAAAAAACAATCTACCAGAGGCCCCTGAAGAACAATATCAGGTTCGTGTTGAAAAAGTCGAAAAAATGAAAGCCGAAGGCATAGATCCATGGCCGCCGTTTAGGCCCACAAATGCAACAAGCGCGCAAGTTCATGGTGAATTTTCCGATACGCAGGAATCACGGATTTATGAAGTTGCGGGGCGTATTTTAACCTCTCGCATGCACGGCAAAGCAGGGTTTGTCACCATTCAAGATGAAGCGGGCAAAATACAGCTTTATTTGCGTGAAGATACTATTGGTGAGAAAGCTTTTTCTTTTTTGAATAATTATATAGATCTTGGTGATATCATTTGGTGTAAGGGTAAATCATTCAGAACAAAAACGGGTGAAGTTACCATTAAAGCTGAAGAATTTACCTTATTGAGTAAATGTCTGCATCCTCTTCCAGAGAAATTTCATGGCATAGCTGATAAAGAGATTAAATATCGTCAGCGCTACCTGGATTTGATCACCAGTCAAGAAGACAAAGATCGTTTTATAAAACGATCACGTATAGTTTCTGCGATGCGTTCCTTTTTCAATGACCATGACTTTTTAGAAGTAGAAACACCAATGCTGCATCCAATTCCTGGTGGAGCTGCTGCAAAACCATTTATGACGCATCACAATGCATTGGGAATGGATTTATATTTGCGTATAGCGCCCGAGTTATACCTTAAAAAACTCGTTGTGGGTGGTTTGCCACGCGTGTACGAGATTAATCGTAACTTCAGAAATGAAGGCATATCTGTTCGCCATAACCCAGAATTTACGATGGTCGAATACTATATTGCACACCATGATTATATGTTTATGATGTTGTTCACTGAAAAATTATTAGAGCACATTGCGCGTACTGTTTGTGGTGTGACTGAACTGCCATTTGGTGATCATATGCTTAATTTTGCAGCACCATTTGAGCGATTAACAATGCAAGAGGCGGTTGCGCGTGTAGTTGGATGCAATGTAGAAGATCTTGAAGGTGATAAGATCGATGCAATTGTTACCAAGCACAACGTTAAACTTGAACAAAAAAATCCATCATGGGGCTATAAGTTAAATATATTGTTTGAAGAATTGGTGGAATCAACCCTTATTCAACCAACATTTATTACGCAGTTTCCGATTGAAGTTTCTCCGCTTTCAAAACGTAATGCAATCAATTATGATTTTGCAGATCGTTTTGAATTGTATGTTGGAGGAATCGAGCTTTCAAATGGTTTTAGTGAGTTGAACAATCCGTTTGATCAAGCGCAGCGTTTTCATGATCAGGCACAAGCACGTGCAGCGGGTGAAGATGAAACACATTTTTATGATGCTGATTATGTGACGGCACTAGAATATGGAATGCCGCCAACAGTTGGTTGCGGTATTGGTATTGATCGTCTGACGATGTTCTTGACCAATGCGCCATCAATTCGTGATGTTATTTTATTCCCAACATTGCGGATAAAAGAATAACAATTTAGTTTTTGTAATGTAAAACCCCTCATGTTTCTGGCATGAGGGTTCTATTTTTTTGTAGGCTAATTATTAAGCAAGTACTATTGAGAACTATTCCAATATTCTGGGTCAAGAATCATTCCATTAAACATTTCAAAATAAGATTCAACAGTCTCACATTGATTAGTATCTTGGGTGTTTAAAATAATAAAACCTGATGGATCCTTTTCTCCAAATTTTCCCCACAATATAACAGGATGTATTCTTTTGGGTGTTACTTGGCAATATACGCACGGAATAAAATTCTTACCTTTTTGTGAAAACTTAAGAAGATCAGTCGTATCTTTTATGTCTAATTCTGATGATGGTTTGCGTGCCTTTTTAAAATCTTTATCGGTTATTGTTTGAGCGATATCTTCTAATGAGCACATAGGTTCGTAACGTTTAGCACCGTATTTTTTTATGGAATCTTTTGACGCAAAATGTTTAATAACAACAATGTTTTCTAACTCATTGTTTGTTGTAACTGGTAAACTATCACGAAATGTTTCAGAGTTGTTTAAGTTCATCTTGAAGGCTATTCCTGTGGTATTTGCTGGATGTTTTTTTGATTCATCATTGATAACCGGCTCCATGGAAAGCACTGCTTTAACATCGGAATAATTTTCAGTTGATAAGGCATAATTGCCAGTCAATCCGATGATAAGGGCTAAAAGCATTGGTTTTTTTATCATTTTTATATCCTTTTTTAGACAATTGTCGAGAATTCATCTTATCATTGATAATATCACAATTGGGTAAAAATATCAAATAGAAATATTATTAACAAATGCTTTGGTATGGTTGGATGGGACTAAGGCAAGGGAAAAACGATGTTGCGGATAAAAATAATAGCAATTGAGTTTTATAATATAAAAACCCCTCACATTATTGGCTTGAGGGGTTTTTATTAAAATCGAAAAAATTATTTATTGGCAGATAAGTCTTCAGCAATTCTTTTTTGGCTTTCCGGACTATACTCTTGTAACTTTGACATGAGCTCTTCGCATCCCACTGGTTGGGTAGAATAAAAGTCTTTAGTGCCTAGACAATCATAATAATAATATAATTTCACGGTTTCTGGAAACCCTGGTATGTTACAATCGCATACAAGAGAGCCATGAGCATTTTCTAGTCGTTGAAATTTAGATTCAAAATCTTTAGCGACATACAATTTTTTTTTAAATGTATGAGTGTCAATGAACAAGCCCTCTTCGGTGGTTACCGTGTGACGCATGAGTAACGCAGAGATTTTTTTTTCTGTTGCTGGTGTTATTTCTTCTGCTAATCCTGTTTTAAAGATAAACACAAGACTGAGTAATGTTAACGATATTTGTTTTATAGTCATAATTGTACCCTTTTTGAAGTAATAATTCCTACTAATTCTATTCACTACTAAGCCTATCACAATTATCAAAAATGTCAAATAGAAACAATTGGGTTGTTGTTAGCGATTTACAGCAATTGGATGATTGTTTTGAGCAACGACGGCAATGTTGGCATTGCCTGTCTGACGATGTTCTTGACCAATGCGCCATCAATTCGTGATGCTATTTTATTTCCAACATTACGGATTAAAGAATAGTAATTGAGTTTTTGTAATGTAAAAACCCCTCATGTTTTTGGCATGAGGGGTTTTATTTGGAAATCGAAAAACTATAGAATTCCTTGCTCTGCGAGTTCTTTCTTTCTTTGGGCGAAAATAAGTTTTGCTTTTTCAGGATCTTTGCAATTAGTTGCAGTAAAAAAAAGCGAACATTTATCATCGGAGGTTTCTATTATTTTGTGTATTGCAATTGATAAATCTGGTCCTAGTTTGGATTCCATTGCAGAGTATATTTTTGCAAACATCTCATCGTGACCACATGAGTTATTTACTTTATGGACCTTTCCACCGGTCGAATTATACGTGGTGATTGTTTCTTTTGCTAATCCTCTTGTGAAGACAAACACAAGGCTGAGTAAAGTTAACGATATTTGTTTTATAGCCATCATATATTCCTTATCTTTTTAACATGAAGGTTTGTAATTTTGTAATCAAAAAAACTATTTATTTACGGATAGCCTCTATATTCTTTTTCATAGCTTGAGATTAATCTTATTGTTAAATCTATCGCATGCAGATAAAAGGATAGCAATTGAGTTTTATTATTGTTTTTTTTCAGCTAATTTGTTCGTATGCTCGATAGCTTCTATGAAATTTTTTGCTTTTTGGCAGTCGCTTAAATCATCAGTATTAATAATAAGCGTTTTAATCTCAGGGAAATAAATGCAAGGATTTCCATGGTTTGCATCTAATCTTTCATATAATTTTTGTCCACGAAGGATTGTTAAAACAGATTCATCTCCATCTATTTTTTTTTCCATAAAATATTCTATTGGATTGCCAGAAGGCAGAGTATTTCTCTTGGCGTCTAGGCTGAATGATATTGGTGTTGTTAACTTCGATTCAGTTTCTAGTGAATTGCTATTGATTATTGAGACAATAAGTATGAGGGTTGAAAATAATATTTGTTTTATAGTCATTTTTTGATCCTTAATTTGTTATTAAAGGTTTTTATTGTTAGCGAGATTTTGATTTTTGACTTGGCTATAATGATCTGAACTCAAAAGGCGTTCGAGTTTTTTAGCAAGATCAGTTCTGTTGGTGTCTATAATTATTGCATTACAAGATTGGTAATATACACAATCAACGCTCTGTCGTTCTTTGAGAGCTCTGAGGATTGAATATGAGTCTGTCTTATTGTTTTTTATTAATAGGCTTATAGTTTCTAAGCATCCTATTGGCATAAGAAAGTTTTCCGCATCACGCTTATATAAGAATAAAACTTCTGTAGAGCTGTATTGTGATCGAGAGATTGGCATGCTTGAGTCAAATGCCTCTTTATCGAAGTTCATTGTAAAAACTTGAGGTTCAGCTGAAAGCGCATTATGATTAATGAATCCAAGAAAAAGAACAGAAAAGAGTGTTTGTTTTATAGACATAATACATCCTTGTTAAAAACCCTCACACAAAAACGTGAGGGTTTTTATTGAAAATCGAACGCAATCAAGGCTCTTGTTTTCTTTTTGTCCCTGTTTTAGAGCGCTAATGATTGGTCGTGGCAGAGAAGATTGCTTTGTCTCATTGTCTTTCATTAATTGGCTTATATCTTGTAGGCATCCTATCATTGGCAGATAATTTTTCAGCAAGGTCTTTTTGTTCTGTTGGACGAAGCCGTTTTAACATTGATGTAAACTCTTTGCAATTGAGTTTTTTAGAAGATAAATGTTTCTTAGAGTGCGGAGTAGCATACGCATAATAAAGTTTTACTGTTGGTGGAAGTCCTGGTATGTCGCAATCGCACACTAGAGAGCCATTTTCGTTTTCTAGTCTTTGTAATGTAGATTCAGAGAAGTAATCACGTTTCAGCTCTTCTTCATATGTACATGATGCAGATCCTGATAGGGATTCGCTTTCATACTCAATAAGCTTGTATTGCATGATTATTGCAAATCTTTCTTTCTCTGATATATATGTTACAGGTATTCCTGCTGTTGCCAATTCTGTTGTGAAGACAAACATAAGGCTGAGCAAGGTTAACGATATTTGTTTGATAGTCATAATTGTATTCCTTTTTGAGTAATAATACTTATCAATTCTATTTATTACTAAGCCTATCAGAATCATCAAAAATGTCAAATAGAAACACTTGATATTTTTTGGAGGGATTTAGAGCGATTGGATCGTGATTTCTTTAGCCTTTATTTCTATAATAACTGCTGGCAGTAAGTAGCTATTATTTGTTTAAGGTACACAGTCAGAGTGTACTGATACTGCTGGACTGCAGCTTCTGGTACACCTAAATATCTCATTTGTTGAAGGCTCTTATGTAATACGGTGTAGTATGCCGATATATAGTACTCTAGATTTACCATTGACTGTGCATTTGGCATGGGAAAAATGCAATAAGGGTTTTGGTTTCCTGCAAAGTTTTCCAGATCAGAGTTGCTGTAAACAAGATTAAATAGTGGCTCACTTTTGTAATTTGTATATACAAAAGTGTTAGGCAAAGAATGTATGGGGTTACTGAAATGTTCTAAATGTATTGAATACAATTTGTGTAACGCCTTTTCTTCATATCTAACAAGATTTCCTTCTGCTACTCCTCTTTCTTGTGCAATTTTCTTGTTGAGTTTCAGAGCAGATTTATACACATGTGTATAGGTATTTTTATCAAGAGTATGATGCTTGCTTGGAACAGGATAATAATACAAGCAAATGTTGTTAAACGGTGGGAGCCCACATTCTGTTAATTCTTCACGAATAGAGACGGTTGTGACTGGCAGGTCTTTTTTCATGGCGTAAGTCGTAATTTTTTTAAGGTTGACAAAATGCTTGTCAAAAACTTCCGCCTTATAGTCTTCGATAATAGATTCTTTGTATTTTTTACTACGCAATTCAGCAATGTTTTGATGCAAAATCGAATCAAATTTTTTGTTAAAAACAATCAAAGAAAAGCTGGTACCTTCCGATAAGAGGGGGTAATAAGCAAGTGTTTTATGTTTTTTTGTAAAAGTATCCATTCTATGATCGCTAACAACGATAAACTTGGGTACTGGTGTCGGCCTCATTGCAGAGAGTATATTTAATTGGATTGTGCAAATCAGCACTATTAATACAATTTTGTTTCTGTTCATCATGCAATATCTTTTTTGTGCATAAAACGGTTTTGTGTTTTTGTTTCTATATGTTTTAATATATTGTTTTTTTTCAAAATGTAAATATTGCAAACCTCCCACGCCAATTTTTTTGTTGCAAATCTTATTTGTAATATTGTAGTATTTGATCTAAAAGTAATCGTTTTTAATTGAAAGAATTGTGTTCATATTAAAAAAGGGGGAGTTGTAATGAAGCATGCATGGAAAGTAGGGGCGGCGATTAGCATTCTCGCATTATTGTGTTTTGTGGGAGAATGGACTAATGCGGTTGATTTAAGAGGTACGTATCAAAAGGCAAAAGATACGGCAACTTCTGTCAAAGATAAAGCTGTTAGTGCGGCCACAACAGTTAAAGATAAAGTTACAGGTACAGTCTCTGGTGTTGTATCAAGTGGTATTCAATACTTTACGGGCGAACCAACAGCAATCAGAAATAATCCTTATAAAGATACTGTTGCCACTGTACGTGTTGGTAATGAATTAAACTCCGGCGAGCGTGCATATTTAGCAAAACGTCAACCAAAAGTGAAAAAAGCTTTTGAAAAAATGCTGGGTAGATCTTTAGATGGTAAATATGTGCCAACCATGGCAATTGTGGGCAGTGGTGGTGGTTACAGAGCAATGTTAGGTTGCCTAGGAGCGTTCTCTGGTGCTGAAAAATTGGGCATTATGGATGCGACAACATATGTTACTGCATTGTCAGGTGCAACATGGGCAGTGGGGGCATGGATGTCTACTGGTTTATCAATTTCTGATTTAAAGACATATATTCAAAAAGCGGTTGAGAAAAATATTCACGTTTCTAGTATTGGTGAAGCAAAAAATATTATTGATATGTTAGCGGTTAAACTTACGTTTGATCAACCGATTACCATTGTTGATGTGTATGGCGGTTTATTGGGAAATCGTTTGTTATACAAATATGGATCTGATTGCCAAAGAGTTTACTTATCTGCCCAGGCGCAAACTGATCATATAAAAAATGGTGATGTCCCATATCCTATTTACACAGCGATTGATGCGCGAGAAGCTGTTGCTCGTGAACCACATTGGTTTGAATATACGCCGCATGAAATTGGAACACCGTATTTTGGTGTGTATGTGCCATCATGGGCGTATGGACGTCAGTTTAATAATGGACAATCAGTAGATTTTGCACCAGAACAAAGCTTGGGAGACCTTATGGGAACATGGGGATCTGCTTTTGGTGTGCATTTTGGAAGAGCATGGGATGAAGTGACATCAAATGTTCCAAGTGTTATTATAAAACCATTGATTGAAAAAAGATTAGTTGATCCGTTGACTGGTAAACGTGTTGATGCAACGTGGGCGGAAGTATTTAACTTTATGTATGGAATGCAAGCTCAAGAATTAACAGCTCGTAAGACAATCAAGTTTGTTGATGCTGGTATTGATTTCAACTTACCATATCCACCGGTGAGTGGTGAGCGCCCAGAACGTAAAGCAGATATCATGTTCTTTTTAGATTTTTCTGGTGGATCATTATTATATTCTCTGAAAAAGACAGAAGAGTATGCACGCAGAAAAGGATTAAAATTCCCTAAAATTGACTACACAAATATAGAAACAAAGGCGATGTCTATTTTCAGGGATCCATCGGATCCGTCAGTGCCTGTTGTGATTTACTTGCCGCGTGTGAGTGAAGCTGGATTGTGGCAAAAGCATAAATCTAATTCAGCATTTAGTAGTTATAGCAGCCTTGATGGTTTTGATTTTACAAAATGTACTAATGATTTTAATGGTGTTTGTGGTACGCCTAAATTTCAATATTCTGCAAAAAATTCACAAAAATTAATTGATCAGATGGAATTCAACATGATGGTGCATAAAAATGAGATTATGGAAGCAATTAATTGGGTGATTGATCAAAAATCACGGTAAAGCAGAATGAGACTATTTTGTGTATTTGATTTTCTCCGCGCTCATCCTGAACTTGTTGAAGGATAACGAGCGCGCTTGATCCTTCAACAAGTTCAGGATGAGCGCGGGGAAGATGACAAAAACGGGCAAATGTGTGTTGTTATGCTTAAATGGTTATATAAAGGGGTAGACATGAAGCATACGGTGAAAATAGGGATGGCTTTTGCTGTTGTTATGTTGTTTTGTATTATGGGGGTATGGGTTGAGGCTATTGATTTAAAAGGTACCTATCAAAAAGCTAAAGATGCAGCAACATCTGTTAAAGATAAGGCTGTAGGAGTAGCAACATCGGTTAAAGATAAAGTGAGCGATACGCTTTCAAGTGCAAGTCGTGCATTGATCAGATCAGAACAAAAAGAAATTGCTCAAAATCCATATAAAGATACTGTTGCTAGTTTGCGTACAGGCAATGGATTGCACCCGCAAGAGCGTGAGTATTTAGCAAAACGTAAGCCAAAAGTAAAAGTTGCGCTTGAAAAAATGTTGGGCAGAAAATTAACAGATAAACAAGTGCCAACGATTGCAATGATTGGTAGTGGCGGTGGCTACAGAGCAATGCTCGGGACAACAGCTTTCTTGAATGGAGCAGAAAAAATTGGGTTGCTTGGTGCAACAACATACATAACTGCACTATCTGGGTCCACTTGGGCATTAGCTGCTTGGTTATCAACCGGCATGTCATTACCAACGTTCAAAGATTATATTGCACAATGCATAACAAAACGTATTCACGTTTCTAGTTTAACAGAAGCGAAAAATATAGCAGACATGCTTTCTGTAAAAATTGCATTTGACGAACCGGTGACAATGATTGATGTATATGGTGGTTTACTTGCAAATCGCTTATTAAGTCATTATGGCAGTGATTGTCAGCGGGTACATATGTCGGGGCAAGCAGATCGCATAAAAAATGGTGATTATCCGTATCCTATTTACAGTGCAATTGACGCGCGCGAAGCGGTAGCTCGAGATCCACATTGGTTTGAATTTACTCCGCATGAAGTTGGTGCTGCGTATTTTGGCGTATATGTGCCAACATGGGGTTATGGACGTCAATTTAACGGTGGACAATCAATCAATTTTGCACCAGAACAAAGCTTAGGCTTTATGATGGGAACCTTTGGTTCTGCCTTTGGTGTTCATTTTGGCAGAGCGTGGGATGAAGTTTCTGCTAAAATGCCTCAGTTTCTTGTTAAACCAATCGTGGAGCGACAATTGTTTGATCCGCTGTATGGTAAACGAACAGAAT
>Ga0105240_10000824_pt1 | contig 56281 bp, 43 predicted proteins | sample KBSC54metaG_FD_80426 | JGI IMG/M metagenome (GOLD analysis project Ga0105240, IMG submission 80426) | Corn rhizosphere microbial communities from Kellogg Biological Station, Michigan, USA - KBS C5-4 metaG | ecosystem: Host-associated > Plants > Roots > Rhizosphere > Soil | place: Michigan, USA... | reverse complement strand
GTCCCCTTTTTGAGTCCCTTTTTGAGTCATGGTGGTTTTCGTGAAAGATCCCGGTGATCGGGTATAGGTGTGCGGGGCATCTCCGGCTAACCTGGTAGCGTGTCACCGGAACCCCTGGCAGCCGCTCTTGCGCGATTCGATACGTGTGTGCTGGCGGATGCGCTCGACCGGGTTGGGGCTCACCTCAGCAATAAAGGTTTTTCACGGCCCGGTCTGAGATCTTTAACGAGCGGACACGCCGTGGTTGCCGGGTATGCGGCGACGGCGCGAATTCGTTCCTCGAATCCTCCCATTCTGGGGCAAACGTACTTCAGGCATTCGGGGTGGTGGGCCGAGATCGCGCGGTTGCCTGCGCCCCGAATTGTGGTTATTGAAGACGTTGACAAAACGCCGGGATACGGCGCCTGCGTGGGTGAATTGGCGGCGGCGGCATTTCGGGCGCTCGGATGCGCGGGCGTTGTCACGAATGGCTCCGGGCGAGATATCCCTATCCTCTCTGGCATGGCCTTCCCTGTGTATGCGGCTCATGTCTCTCCGTCGCGGGCGTATGCCCATCTGGTGGACCACACCTGCGAGATCGAAATTTTAGGGCTGAAAATTCGGCCCGGCGATCTGCTGGTTGCCGATGAGCACGGGCTGCTATCGGTTCCCGTTTCGCTGGCGGAGGAGGCTTGCTCGGTGGCACACGAAATACAGAGCCGCAAACGCGCTTTTGTGGATTTCTGCGCATCCCCATCGTTTTCAATTGACGGCATGGAAGAACAACTGAGGCAGATGCAATCGTGAAGATCAGTCGGATTTGGAGTGTACCGATGTTGCTTGCAGTTCTTTCCGGCTGCGACCGGCAAGAGAAGGCATCTGTATCGGCGGCGTCGGTTCCTATTACGGTAGCGGTGGCCAAAGTCGATGTTCAGGACCTTTCACGCAACCTTACCCTTACGGCCGAATTCCGCCCTAACCAGGAAGTAGAACTGATGTCGAAGGTGGCGGGCTACGTCAAGAGCATCACGGTCGATATTGGAGACCGGGTTAAACAAGGGCAGCTTTTGGCAACGCTTGAGATTCCCGAGATGACGGATGAGATCAATCGGGCAAAGGCCGGCGTGCAACGAAGCCAGGCGCAGGTGACGCAGGCGCAGGAGGAGGTGAGGCGCGCGGAATCGGGGCATCAGATCGCGCACCTTTCCTACGAAAGGCTGGCCGGCGTAATGAAATCGAGGCCCGGTCTTGTGGCGCAGCAGGAAGTGGATGACGCAAAGGCGAGGGATGCGGCGGCGGAGGCGCAATTGAGCGCCGCTAAGTCGAATCTCACGGCGGCTCAGGAACAGGTCAGCGTTTCAAAGGCGGAGATGGCGCGTTTCGAAACCATGTTCGGATATACCAGGGTCACCGCGCCGTTCGATGGTGTGATCACGAAACGGTATGCCGATACAGGCTCCATGATTCAAGCCGGTACGGCATCGCAAACCCAGGCAATGCCCCTGGTGCGATTGTCCGATAACACCTTGCTGCGACTGATTCTTCCTGTCCCCGAATCGGCAGTGCCGACCGTGCATGAAGGGCAGGTGGTGGATGTGCGGGTGCCGACCCTGAACAGGGTTTTCCCCGGCAAAGTCGCGCGGTTTACAAACAGGGTGAACTCAGCTACCCGTTCGATGGATACCGAGGTGGATGTGAGAAACCCCGGGCTTTCGCTGATGCCGGGGATGTATGCGGAGGTGGACCTGGCACTTCAGCAATCCAATCATTCGCTGGCGGCTCCGGTGCAGGCGGTGGACGTGGAGAATGCGACGACCGGTTCCGTGATGGTTGTGAATGCGCAGAATCGATTGGAAAAGCGTGAAGTCGCCCTCGGGCTTGAGACATCGGACCGGATCGGAATCCGTTCGGGGCTGCGCGAAGACGAATTGGTGGTGATTGGAAACCGCGCAAGTCTGAAGGCCGGCCAGGAAGTCTCTCCGAAACTAACCGACATGGCGGCGGGGAAGTAGCATGTCGCGATTTGCAATTCGTAATCCTTATTTCATCGTTGTCGTTTGCCTGATCGTGATGGTGGTGGGGGCGACGAGCCTGCTGCGAATGCCGGTGGATATGTTCCCGTCGATGAACATCCCGGTTGTTGTCGTGGCGACTTTCTATTCCGGAATGCCGCCGGAACAGATCGAGGCGGATATTACGAGCCGGTTCGAAAGATTCTTTACGCTCGGAAGCGGAATTGAACATATTGAATCGCGGTCGCTGCCGGGCGTGAGCGTGATCAAGGTCTATTTCCAGCCTGGGACAAATCCGGATTCGGCGGTCACGACGATATCGAATTTGGCGATGGCGCAGTTGAGAAGGCTGCCTCCGGGGACGCTGCCGCCCGTGATTCTCAAGTTCGATGCGTCGAGCCTGCCGGTTTGCCTGGTGACGTTTAAGGGCGAAGGGCTGAACGAGACGCAGCTTCGCGATCTTGCGCAGTTCAACGTGAGAAACCAGATTGCAAGCGTGCCCGGCGCATCGGTGCCGCAGCCGTTCGGCGGCAGGTATCGGCAGATCATGGTTTACGCGGACCCGCACAAGCTTGAGGCGCACCAACTCAGTTTGATGGATATGGTGCGGGCAGTGAACGATGCGAATTTGATTCTGCCGGCGGGCGACGTGCCCATCGGACCGCTGGATTACAACGTCTACACGAACAGTCAGCTTGCGACGGTGGGCGAGATCAATCAGCTTCCGGTGAAGACACTGGGAGACGATCCGGTGAGGATCGCGGATCTGGGAGAGACGAAAGATTCATCAACGATCCAGACAAATCTGGTGCGTGTTGACGGCCAGAAGTCGGTTTATTTGCCGGTGCTGAAACAGGGCGGCGATACAAACACGATTGCGGTTGTGGATGGCGTGAGGGGCGCGCTCGCGAAGTTGTTCGACGTGCCGGCGCAGCTGGTAACGCGCGTTGTCTTCGATCAGTCGAAATTCGTGAAAACGGCGATTGAGACGCTGCTGCATGAAGGCGCGATCGGGCTCTTTCTGACGTCGCTGATGATCCTGATTTTTCTGGGGAGCTTCAGAGCGACGCTGGCGGTGTTCTTCTCGATTCCGCTTTCTGTCCTGGCTGCGTTTATCGCTCTTGCCGGCGGGGGCAGTTCGGTGAACAGCATGGTGCTGGGCGGCCTGGCGCTGGCGTTCAGCCGCCTGATCGATAACTCAGTCGTGGTGCTGGAGAACATTTATCGTCATCTGGAGCTTGGCGAATCGGCGGAAGAAGCCGCGGAAAATGGCGGCAAGGAGGTGGCGCTCCCGGTTTTATCAGCCACGCTTACAACAGCCGTGGTTTTCTTTCCGGTGACATTTCTTTATGGCGTCAGCCGGTTCCTCTTCTCGGCGCTTGCGCTCGCAGTGGTTTTGTCGCTGGTGGCTTCTTATGTGGTGGCTCTGACTGTCGTGCCGCTGTTCTGCGCGCGCTTTATCAAGGCGCCCTCGCATCACGGGACGCCGGCAGCGGAGGAGCCGGTCGAGATTCGCCAGGAAAACAAGAGCGGCTTTCGACCCGGCGAGCGATTCAATGTCTGGTTCAACAATTGCTTTGAAGCTTTTCTTCGACTTTACGACCGGCTTGTAAACGGCGTGCTGCGCTTCCCTGCCCTGACCCTCGGAGTTTTCGGCGTGCTGTTTGCCGCGAGCTTTATTCTCTATCCGGGGCTGGGCTTGTCGTTCTTTCCGCGCACGGACGCAGGGCAGTTCGTGATCAACGCCAAAGCGCCCAGCGGCACGCGGCTTTCCATCACGGAGAGCGAAATCGCCAAGGTTGAGGACTTGATTCGCAAAGAAATTTCTCCCGAGGATCTCGGCATGATCGTGTCGAACATTGGTGCGACACCCGATTTTTCGGCGATCTACACGAGTAATTCGGCTGTGCATACCGCGTTTGTGCAAGTGAGCCTGAATGACGAACACAAGACCGGCAGCTACGAATACATGCAGCGCCTGAAGGCGAAGATCGCACAGGAACTGCCGGAGCTGAATGCGTATTTCCAGTCGGGCGGTCTTGTGGATGCGGTACTCAATCTGGGGCTGCCCGCGCCTATAGACGTACAGGTGGCGGGAAGCAATTTGGGCAGGGGGTACGACACCGCACTGGGGCTTGCGGCGAAATTCAAAGCGATCCCCGGCGTGGCCGATGTGTTCATACCGCAGGACATTGACTATCCCGCGCTTCAGCTCAACATCAATCGATTGCGGGCGAGTCAATTGGGTCTGAATCAGAGGGAAGTGGTGAGCAATGTGATCACGGCGCTGACATCGAACCAGATGATTGCGCCAAGTTTTTGGGTGGATCCGAAAACCGGAAACGACTACATGCTGACCGTGCAATATGCGGAGAACCAGGTGAAGTCGCTTGGGGATTTGCGCGCGATTCCACTGCGTGGCACGGGCCGCACGGAGCCAACCCGGCTAGACATGGTGAGCGATGTGAAGCGCATCAAATCGCCCACGGAGGTGGACCATTATCAGTTGCGGCGCACCACCGATATCTACGTTCGTCCGCTGAATGAAGACTTGGGAAAAATTGCGGAATCTATCGACAGGATTATCGCGGAAACGAAAGTGCCGACCGGGCTTACGGTCACTCTGCGCGGCATGGTTCAGGGGATGCGGGCTTCGTTCCGCAGCTTCTCCATCGGGCTGTGTCTCGCGGTGGTGCTGCTCTATTTGATTCTTGTCGCGCAGTTCCGTTCGTTCGTGGATCCGTTCATCATCCTGATTGCAGTGCCTCCGGGAATCATGGGGGTGCTGCTCACGCTCGTGCTGACCGGGACAACTTTGAACGTGATGTCGCTGATGGGAGTGGTGATGCTGGTGGGAATCGCGGTCTCGAACAGCATTCTGATTGTTGAGTTCGCGCGGCATCTTCGGGAAGAGGGGATGACGGTGCGGGAGGCTGTGGCCACCAGTTGCAGGGTGCGGCTGCGTCCGGTGCTTATGACTTCGCTCGCGACGATTATCGGGATGCTGCCGATGGCTCTGAAGCTGGGCGCGGGCAGCGAATCGTATGCGCCGCTCGCGCGGGCGATCCTGGGTGGACTGAGCGTGTCGGTGGTTCTAACGGTGTTCCTGGTTCCCGCGGCGTACTATCTGATTTATCGAAAGAGCGACTTACAGCATGTGTAGCGCAGATATGGTCTCTCGCTCCGCTGTAAAACGCGGGGCGGGTAATTCTGCCCGCCCCGCGTTTTGCCTGCCGGAAATTGTCTTTCGATATGCCGCTGCATTTTTCGTGATTGCTCATCTGGCTTCCGCACAGCAGCCCTTGCGATTAAGTTTGGCGGAAGCAGAGCAAATGGCCATTAAGAATAATCCGGCCCTTTCGGCGGAGCAGTTCGTGGTGCGGGCGGCCTTGCAGGTTCCCGCGGAAGTTCGGGCGGCCGCGCTGCCAAATGTAGTAGGCAGCATAACGGGCGTAGGCGCCGATTCGGGTTCTCGCCTCGCGGCCGGGGCGCTCAATAATCCAGTGGTATTCAGCCGGCTGGCCACAGGCATCACGGTCAACCAACTGGTGACCGATTTCGGCCGTACCGCGAGCCTGGTGGAGTCCTCGAAATTCCATGCGGCGGCCGAAGGCCAAATCGCCGAAACGGTGCGGGCGAATATCCTGCTCCAGACGGATCGGGCCTATTTTGCAGTGCTACGGGCGAAATCGGTGCTCACGGTCGCGACGCAAACGGTGAGTGCGCGGCAACTCGTTTCCGACCAGGTGACAGAGTTGGCGAAGAGCAATTTGAAATCGCAGCTGGATGTGAGTTTTGCGAATGTAAACCTCGCGCAGGCGAAACTGCAACTCTCGGCGGCGCAGAATCAGTTGAGTTCAGCGGAGGCGCAATTGGCGGCGGCCCTGGGCTCGCCGGATCAGCAGAATTTCGACCTGGCCGATGAATCGCTCTCTGGCGCGGTGGATGCCGCCGTGAGCAACTACATTCAGACCGCGATGGAGAAGAGGCCGGAACTGCTGAACCTGCGACTCGAAGTGAATGCGGCCGAGCGCACGGTGCAAGCGGAAAAGGATCTGTCGCACCCCACTATCAGCATGATCGGGACAACTGGTGTGGTGCCCGCCGGGGAGGCCGCGATTCCCGGCCGGTACGGAGCCATCGGAGCGAACGTATCGATTCCAATTCTGAATGGCGGATTGTTCAAAGCTCGCCGAATGGAGGCGGAGTTTCGCCTTCAGGCGGCCAACAAACGGATTGACGACTTGAAGAACAGAGTCGTCCGGGATGTGCGTACCGCATGGCTGGATGCTTCGACAGCATATGAGCAGGTGGGGCTCACGGCGCAACTGCTGGACCAGGCGAAGCTGGCGCTCGATCTGGCGCAGGGCCGTTATGACCTTGGCTTGAGCTCGATTGTGGAACTGAGCCAGGCGCAACTAAATCTTACGGGCGCGCAAATAGCCAATGCCGGCGCAAAATACGATTTTCTTGCGCAGAAGTCGTTCCTGTCCTATCAGGCCGGAACCTTACGGTAACAGGGAATGTCGTGGATTCGTGAGATTCTCGGATCGGGCGAACGCCGCATCGAGGTGCTCGCGGTGATGCCGGATACGCGGGACCGGGGAGCGCTTGAGGGAATCGCGGCCCGCGAGCATTGGGCACTGCGGTTCGCCCCGGGCTGCGAAAGCGCTTCGGATGCATTGAAGAAGCACCCCGCGGCGGTCATCATTTGCGACCGGGATCAGCTCCGGCGCGACTGGCGAGAGGCATTGGCGCTCCTGGCTGCCGAGGCGCCGGGCAGACCCATCATCGTGAGCGCGGCCGAAACTGACGATAAATTCTGGATTGAAGTGATGGAGCGCGGGGGGTACGACGTGGTGACGCGGCCTTTTGTGGAACCGCGATTGGTGAACTTAGTGAGACGCGCGGCGGGCGAGTACACGGATTCGAAATAACCCCGCCGCGCGCTTCTACTGTTTTTGATAAACCGAAACGCTGGTGAATGGCTTGCCGTCCGCCCCTGTGCCTTTGATGGTCAGGGTTGCCGTCTTGCCTCCATTCGATACGACGAACCTGGCGTTGGCCTTGTACGAACTACCCTTCTTCGAATTTACCGAGGTGACCGTGTTGTCATTCACCTGCTTCAAAGCAATGGTGTCGTACGGAAGGCCTGCGCCGGTGACGGCCACATCCCTGCCGTCGAATTTCGCGGAATAGCTGAAGCCGATCTTCGAGCCATCCTCGCGTTCGCCCTTGCCTGAAGTAGTGACCATGTCGCCCGTGTCTTCACGCGTCACCATCAGGGTCTTGATCGGCGATACGCCCGTGGCCCCCTTCGATTTGGCAGCATCGAATTTCCAGGTTCCAGTCGTGTTATCAGCACCAAATGCCACGGCAGCGAGGGCTGCGATAGCGAATCCAATTTGTAAGGCTTGCTTCATGAGATTACTCCTTCGGGCGGAGGACCTGTGTCCAGGCGCCCGCAAAGAGTCTACTCCGAACCGCGCTCGAATCCCGAATGGTTCCTACAGGAAAGCAATAGGGCTGGCGGGCTAAGCCCGGCACCCGTGCGATTTTTTACTTTCCGATATTTTGCACCCTAACCGGATTCCTCTTCCCTGGTCCAACTGTCGTATAGTCTTGCTATGGGAACACGCCCCGATATTCCTTCCGGAACTTTATACATGCTGATCCTCAAGACGCTGGCGCGCCTGGGGTCGATGCATGGGTATGGCATCGCGCAGCATATCCATCAGATGTCGAACGACGTGCTGGAGGTGGAAGAAGGGTCGCTCTACCCCGCGCTGCAAAGAATGCTTGTAAAAGGTTGGGTGGTCGCGGAGTGGCGGCAATCGGAGAACAATCGCCGGGCGCGCTTTTACAAACTGACCCCCGAAGGGCGAAAACAACTCGCTCGTGAGCTACAGGAATTCGAAACTGTGATGTCCGCCATTGGTCGGGTTATAGAGGCAGTATGAAAGACCTTCTTCGCCGGTTGAGTTTTTTCCTTCGCCGCAAGCAGCTTGAGCGAGAACTCGATGAGGAGATCCGGCATCACCTGTCACTGGCCACGGAAGAACGGGGAAGCATTCCGTTCGGAAATATCGCATTACTCAAAGAGGAGAGCCGCGCGATGTGGACATTCACTTTCTGGGAACAACTGGCGCAGGACGTTCGTTATGGGCTGCGGGCGATGGCAGGCAACAAGCTCTTCACAGCTATGGCTGTGCTGTCGCTGGCGCTCGGAATCGGCGCGAACACGGCGATTTACAGCTTTATGGATGCGGTTCTGCTGCGAACATTGCCCGTTCGGCATCCCGAAGAGTTGGTGATTGCGCAGTGGCACGCGGCAGGCCGGTCAAGCGTCATAAAAGGCGTCAACGGGACGATGCACGAAGAGGGAACCGGTATGAGCAGCCCGAATTTCCCCTTCGCCTTATGGGAGCAGATGCGAAAGGATCACACGGCCTTAGCGACTCTGTTCGCCTATGCCGGCGCGTATCAGTTGAACCTCATTGCACGGAACCAGGCAGAGGTCGCGAACGGGGTATTCGTTTCGGGGGAATACTTCAGCGGTCTGGGGGTTGCCCCGGCAATTGGACGCGCTATTTCCGACGATGACGACCGCTCCGGCGCCCCGGCTGTGGCGGTGATCGGGTATACCTACTGGCAGCGCCGATTTGCTCTCGATCCGGCGGCTCTTGGATCGCAGGTGCAAATCAACGGCGTGCCGTTTACGATCGTGGGTATCTCACCGGCCGGCTTTTTTGGGGTGGACGCAGGGTCCGACCCCGCCGTGTTCATGCCCTTACATTCGGAGCCGTCACTTTCGCCCAGGCCTGCCGACGATGAAAAGCGGCGGTTTTTCACGCGTGCCTTTTATTGGCTCGAAATGATGGGTCGCTTGAAGCCGGGCGTCTCGATGCAACAGGCGAAAGCGCGAATGGCGGGGCAATTCGGGCAATATCTGGAGAGCACCGTCACAACCGCGAAAGACCGGGTCAACATGCCGTCGCTGTTCCTGGAGGAGGGCGCATCGGGAATCGATTCGCTGCGAAGACAGTATTCGAAGCCGTTGCTGGTGCTGATGACGATGGTGGGCCTGATTCTGGCTATAGCATGCGCGAACATCGCGAATCTGCTGCTTGCTCGGGCCACTTCAAGGCGTCGCGAGATGGCTGTCCGGCTGAGCCTCGGAGCAGGGCGCATGCGTGTAGTACGGCAGTTATTAACGGAGAGCCTGCTGCTGTCGCTTAGCGGAGGCGCGCTTGGCTTGCTGGTGGCGTTTGCGGGCATCCGCGCTCTCACGTGGCTACTGGGGGACGGAAGGGGCGAGTTGATTGTGCGCGCCGGGCTGAACTGGCAGGTGCTTGCGTTTACGATGGCGCTCGCCATTTTTACGGGTGTAATCTTCGGGCTGATCCCCGCCCTCCAGGCGACGAAAGTCGACGTGACACCCGCGCTGAAAGAAACACGTTCGAGCGCGGCGCAGGCACGCACGCGGCGGTTCGGAATCCGCGCGGGGCTGAGCCACGCGCTGGTGGTTTCGCAAATCGCGATCTCTTTGCTGCTGGTGATTGCCGCGGGTCTCTTCGTTCACACGCTGACAAATCTGCGCGCGGTGGAGCTTGGCTTTAATCGCGAAAACGTGCTGCTGTTCAAGGTAAATGCGCGTCCCGCTGGTTACAAAGAGGCGGCCCTGGCTGGTTTCTACGCGGGATTGCTGGAGAGATTCCGCGTGTTGCCAGGAGTATCGAGCGCGGCGGCTTCTCAGAACGCGCTCGTCTCTCAACACTGGAACGGTCTGCAGCTTAGCATCGGCGGCGTGCCTGCGCCGGAAAAGCCCCTCTCCACCTGCGTGATGAGCGTGGACCGCGCATTTCTGAGCACCATGCGGATTCCGATCCTTGCCGGGCGCGGAATGGAGGCGCGGGACATGCAGTCCCCTCGCATCGCGGTTGTGTCCGAACAATTCGCGAAACAGTTTTTTCCGGGGCAGAACCCCCTCGGAAAGGTCATCGGGTTTGGGGGAAGCAAAGAGCCGGTGGATATAACTATCGTCGGGATAGCCCGGGACAGCCGCTATAACAATCTGAAAAGCGAGAATCCCCCCGTGGCGTATGTGCCGTTCACGCAGGATCTGAAGTCCCTGGGCGGCATGACCTTCGAGCTTCGCGCGACGGGAAATCCACTCGCGCTTTCGAATTCCGTGCGGCGGATTGTGCATGAGGCGAGCGCGGCGGCGCCGGTATCGGAAATCACGACGCAATCCGGCGTGATCGATGAAACCATCAAGCAGGAGCGGGCCTTTGCGGACCTCTGTACATGTTTCGCGGGTCTCGCGCTGATCATCGCGTGTGTTGGTCTCTACGGCACTATGGCGTACGCGGTCGCCCGCCGGACGGGCGAGATCGGAATCCGAATGGCGCTGGGCGCTCAGCGCGGAAAAGTTGTCTGGATGGTGCTGCGGGAAGTTTTGGTGTTGGCCGCGGTTGGGTTGACGGTCGGGTTATTCACAGCCTGGGAGACTGCCCACTTCGTTGCTTCGTTCCTATGGGGGATGAAGCCGAACGATCCGGTTTCGATGGGAGTGTCGGTGGTCTTGCTGATCGCGGCAGCCCTTGTGGCGGGTTACGCCCCGGCATGGCGCGCATCGAGAATCGATCCGATGGTGGCGCTGCGTCATGAGTGAATTGTGGCGACGGCTGCGCTGGCTTTTCCGCCGCGCTCAGTTCGAGCGCGAACTCGACGAAGAGCTTCAGCATCACCTCTCGCTCAAGAACGAGCAGCCGGGACAGCAGATTCCGTTTGGGAATACCGCACTACTGAAAGAGGAGAGCCGCTCCATGTGGACGTTCACTTTCTGGGAACAATTCGCGCAGGACATCCGTTACGCGGCGCGGACCATGGCTAACAACAGGCTCTTTACTGCCATGGCGGCGCTTTCGCTGGCCCTCGGCATTGGCGCCAACACTGCGATTTACAGCTACATGGATGCGATCATGCTGCGCTCTCTGCCGGTGGCGCATCCCGAACAATTGGTGATCGTCAACTGGCGCGCCGGGGCAAACCCGCCGATATTGCGGAGCCTCTCAGGAAGCACTTACGACGATGCAGGCGGTGGCGAGGTCAGCCCCGCACACCCTTATCCGGCGTACGAACTCCTGCGCGATCACAACCAGGTGCTTTCCGGCTTCTTCGGTCATTTCGGCCCGCGGCCCGTGAACGTCGTCATCGATGGGCAAGCCGGAATGGCTGGCGGCGAGTACGTCACCGGCGATTTTTTCTCCACGCTGGGTGTCGTGCCTGCCGCCGGTCGTCTGATTGGCCGCGACGATGACCGCGCCGGAGCCCCTCCTGTCGCGATCGTCACGCACGACTATTGGACCTCGCGGCTGGATGCGAATCCCGCGGTTATCGGGAAAACCATCCGGATCAACGGGGCCGCGTTCACCCTCGCAGGAGTTTCGGCGCCCGGATTCTTCGGCGTCGAGCCCGACAGCAAACCCTCGGTATTCCTGCCATTGGCCAATATCGGCCTCACCGACTCCACACGACTCAACTGGCCGGCGCTCATGCACGAAGGCACGTTCTATTGGATCAAGCTCATGGGCCGATTGAAACCCGGCGTAAGTCTTGCGAAGGCCCAGGCGCAGTTGGCCGGGCCCTACAGGGGCTTGATCCAGAGCACAGTGACGAAAGAACGAGAGCGCAACAACCTTCCGGCGCTTTGGCTGCAGCAAGGCGGCGCGGGTCTCGATTCCTTGCGGCGGCGCTACTCGAAACCCCTCTGGGTATTGATGGCGATGGCGGGCCTGATTCTGAGCGTTGCCTGCGCCAACCTCGCGAATCTTCTGCTGGCGCGTGCCGCCACGCGGCGCCGTGAGATGGCGGTCAGGCTCAGCCTGGGCGCGGGGCGCCTTCGCGTGATTCGCCAGTTGCTCACGGAAAGCATTATGCTGGCCTTGCTCGGGGGCGTGGCCGGTGTCGGCGTCGGGGCGCTGGGAATTCGGTTCCTTGGGCTTCTGCTGAACAGCGGCGCGAGCGACTTTCCTCTCCAGGCCAGTCTGGATTGGCGAGTGCTCGCGTTCACTCTGGCCATTGCGCTGGTAACGGGCATTCTGTTCGGCCTCGCTCCGGCCGTGCAGTCCACCAGAGTGGACGTCACACCGGCCCTGAAGGAAAGCAGGGCCAGCGCAGTCCGAACGCGAACGCGGCGCTTCGGCATTCCTTTCGGGCTCAGTCATATCCTGGTGGTCTCGCAAATCGCGATTTCTCTTCTTCTGGTCGCGGGCGCTGGTTTGTTTGTCCGCACGCTCGCCAACCTGCATTCGGTAAATCTGGGCTTCAACAGCGAGAACATTCTACTTTTCAGCCTGGACGCGGGCAGGGCTGGTTACGGGATTCAGGGAAAGCCTTTGTACCTTGGCTTGCGTCAGCGGTTTCTCGCCGTTCCGGGCGTAACGGGAGCCACCATGACCAGCGTCCCGATGGTGGCCGGGACGAGCGATGGCACAGACGTCTCGATCCCCGGCATTCCCAAACCGCCCGAGGGACAACGCGGTCCCAATACGTCATACACGCAAGTGGGACCGTCGTTTTTCGAGACCATGCAGATCCCGATTCTCGTCGGTCGCGCCCTCAACGAACGCGATGTGCAGAGCACGCAGAAAGCGGCTGTTGTGAACGAAGTCTTCGCCGGCAAGTATTTCGCGGGCGTGAATCCTCTCGGCAGGCACTTCGGATTCGGAGGCGGCAAGAGACTCGTCGACGTTGAAATCGTCGGCGTTGCGAAAAATGCCCGTTATCATTCGCTGAAACAGGAGATCCCGCCTGTGACATATCTCTCGTTTATGCAGGCCGCGGACAATGATAGTGCCCAGGAGATGTACTTTGAACTCCGGACAGCGGGCGATCCTCTGGCCCTTGCCAATACCGTGCGACAGATCGTTCATCAGGCCGCTCCGTTGGTTCCAATGGCGCGCGTCACTACTCAATCGCGCAGGATAGACGCGACGATTCTCCAGGAGCGGATCTTCGCTCAGCTCTGCTCGTGTTTCGGCGCGCTGGCCCTGATTATGGCCTGTGTGGGTCTCTACGGCACCATGGCCTATGCGGTCGCTCGCCGAACCAGTGAGATCGGAATCCGGATGGCGCTGGGGGCGGAACGCCGCCGAATCGTCTGGATGGTCCTCAGCGAAGTGTTTGCACTCTCCGCCGCGGGCCTCGTAATCGGTTTCGCGATGGTGTGGGAAACCACGGCTTTCCTGAAATCGTTCCTCTTCGGGATGAAACCGAACGATCCAGCGGTGCTGGCTACATCCATCGCGGTACTTATCGTGGCCGCCATTGTGGCAGGGTATGCTCCCGCGTGGCGCGCATCGCGCATCGATCCCATGACGGCGCTGCGGCACGAATAGCATCGAATAGAATCACAGGATGGTCGACGAGTTGAAGCAGGCCGCGGCGAGGGCGGCGGCATTGCTGCTCCAGGATGGAATGATCGTGGGCCTCGGTTCCGGGAGCACCGCCAGAATGGCCGTTGCGGCTATCGGTGAACGCGTTCAGGCGGGCCTGAAGATTGTCGGAATTCCAACATCGGAGCTGACTGCAAACCAGGCAAAGGATTTGAGAATTCCCCTCTCGACGCTGGGCGAATATCCGCAGGCCGATATTACGATCGACGGCGCGGATGAGGTGGAACTCGGTACGCTGAATCTGATTAAGGGGGGCGGAGGGAATCAACTGCGCGAAAAGATCGTCGCGGTGGCGAGTTCGCGTCTGGTCATCATTGTGGATGAACGGAAGCTGGTCAACAGGCTGGGTTCCCGCGCGAAGGTGCCGGTGGAAGTGGCGCAATTTGGCTGGCAGGCGACTTCACGGCATTTGGAAAAATTGAAAGCGCATCCCGGCCTCAGATTGTCGCCCGATGGTTCCCCGTTCGTTACGGACGGAGGCAATTACATTCTGGACTGCGCGTTTGAACCCTTCGACCCGGCAGCTCTGCAACGCGATCTCGACAGCGTGGTCGGAGTGGTGGAACACGGGTTATTTATCGAAATGGCATCGCTGGTGCTGGTGGGCGCGAGCGGAGGCGTCAGATGGCTGGAACGCTCGGGAAAAACCGCATAGCGGGCGTCAAATATCCCGCACTTCAATTACGGCCGGCGGCCAGGTTACGAAGCGCAGGGCGCCAGTCTCATCCGTGCCGCCTATCCCACCCCGCTGTTTGATGCGCTTGATGAGCTTGCCCGCGTCGCCTTTTGGCAGACGAATGCTGACCTTGAAAGATTGTGGCTGACCATCCCTGTCGTAAAACGTCGCAGCGTAGAAGGAGACTTCACGGGGTCGCGAGTCCATGTGGGATCGGGTGTAATCGTCCACGGTTATATGCATTGACTCAAGCGTAGCGGGAGACACTGATCTTGCGGTTGTTATATTCTGGTTGCCGATGCCAGCCCTGAATCGACGTCAGTTCTCCATATCCGCCGCGAGTGCGATCTCCGCCGCTTTAATCAGCCAGGCTTACGCCGCTCCGGAAGACGTCTGGGGCGGACCCGTTGTCGATTGCCACCACCATCTGCGCCGCTCCCGGCCCGATCAGCCGGTGGACGCCAATATCGTCCATATGGATGGCTGCGGTGTTTCGAACGCTATGGCGCTGGCCCGCGAGAACTCGGCGGAACAGATCCAGGGCATTGAGGCGAAGTACCCGGGGCGCATACTCGGCTGGTTTGCGAGCGCGGATATCACCAAGCCGGAAGCCGAGGCCCAACTCACCGCGGCTGTAAAGCAAGGCGCGATCGGTCTTGGGGAACTCAAGTTTCACGTCGAAGCCAGCGGCCCTGAACTTCGGCGCATGTATGCCCTTGCCGCCGATCTGAGCGTCCCGATTCTGGTTCACTTTCAGGAAGTTCCCCACACACCGACGGAAGGTCTGTTCGCCACAGGCTTCAAGAACTTCGAGGCTATTCTCAAGGCATATCCGAAAACCCGTTTTATCGGGCACGCCGACGCTTTTTGGGCCAACATCTCAGCCGATTACGCGAACCAGGACGCCTATCCTTCCGGCAAAATCAAACCGGGTGGAATCAGCGACAAGCTGCTCTCCGATTACCCTAATCTTTTCGGCGATCTTGCCGCCAATTCCGGCAACAACGCTCTCACGCGCGACCCCGATTTCACCCCCGGCTTTCTGAAGCGGCATGAGGCGAAGCTGATCTTTGGAAGCGACTGCGCATGCACAGACGGCAAAGGCGGCGGCATCTCTCAGGGCGGTAATCCGGGTGCCAGCCGGCTGGCGGGTAAGTGCGTCGCGCGCGAAACCCTGGGTGTTCTGAAGAGGACAGTATCGCCCGCGTCATTCCGCCGGCTCACATGGGAAAACGCTCACAATACATATAAACTGAAGGCATGAAAACAACGTGGATGGCGCTCTGCTCCGGACTTCTGCTCACCTTCGGCCTTGCCGCCCAGACTGCCGGCCAGGATATCAAAGAGGCCGGCAAAGACACCAAAAACGCGGCTAAGAGCGCGGGCAAAGGTGTCGCGAAGGGCACGAAGAGTGCCGCCGACAGCACAGCAAATGGCGCGAAGAAGGCTGGCCGTGCCGTTAAGGAAGGCACCAAAAAAGGAGTGAATAAGGCGGCTTCCGGCACTGAGAAAGGCGCCGACAAAGTGAGAGAAAAAACCGAGAAATAGCTGGTTGTCCCGAGTTAGAAGATCCTTGACTAACGCGACGTACTTTCACGGGAGAAAGGGTGTCGCCTAAATTGCCGGAATTCCACTTCGGAACGCCTCGTGAACACGGTATCGGAACGGCGGAGCGCGGTTATCAACCGCCGCTCCGCCACAATTCTTTTGCAGTGCATTTCCAGTTCACGGTACCAGCGGTTAAAGGTTTATGCCTGCCACTCCCTCTGATAAACGCGCCTACTGAGCCGCGACCGGTCCAAAGTTATTCAACGAACTTAGAACGCAGCACAGTCTTTATGGATGCGATCTCCGGCGTGAATAAGGACAATTGCTCAGGGCTGGCGAATACCGCGTCGCAATCCTCCGGAGAAAATGCGCGTTCCAGTCTCGCTGCAAACGTTTCTCTCAGCAGCCGCATATAGTGAGCGGCATCGTAATCGCGCAGGTCTGTAAAGTCTTCATTCACGACTCCGCCCCCTCCTGACCGCGTGCGGTACACCCGGACGCGATCTCCAATGCTCCAGGTGGCATGTCCCGCGGCGAGCATTGCCTCATATGCCAATTCCTTCCGACTCCCCCGAGTTTGCAGATACTGCGATGGCGTCTTTGTCAGGCGAACTTTCGACGCCACGTCCAGCGACGGCAGTCTCCGGTCCCGAATTGCGTCGAGCATCGCCAGATACTCTTCGCGCACGCCCGCCACATCTCCCTCGAGCAGTCTCTTAATTGCGCTGCGCAGGAAAGCTTCCCCAAACGGTTCCGCGCGGCTGGACCGAAACGCCACGCCACGCAGCACAAGCTTTTGATCGTAAGTGAGCAGCGCGTAGTTCTTCGGCTCGTGCGAGAGCATGGCGGCGTACCTGCCCTCAAACTCCAGACGCACCAGAGGAGGCAACAGCGCGGCCACTTCGCCCACCACTCTCCGCTCATCCCCTTCCGACCAGTTTTCCGGAACTGAAAAATAGACTCCGTCCGTATCGGCTTCGAGCAGTGTGGCGCCTCTCGCGGCAAGTTCGCGACACATCAATTCCAGGGTTTCGCGGCCGCGGCGCGTTACTTCATTCGCGGCGTACACATCGGCGAAACGGGTGAGACCACCGCCCGCCGCAAGATACCCGTACGCCGAATTGATAACCAGCTTCATCGCGGCTGAGAGCGCTTCGTTCGTGTGTTGCCCGGAAGAACCGGTTGCCGCCGAGCGCGCCGCCGCTTTCGCCGCCAGCCTTTGTTCCACCAGCCTGTCTACCAGCGCAAGCAGTGCGCCCAAACGATCCCGCGCGGGTCCGATTCGGAAAGCCCTCATCAGCGACGGATACAGGCTCGCGACATCCGCCTTCACGACACGCCGCGCCACTCCGCTTGCAAAAAGATGCAGCGCCGCTCCGCTGTGTGGCGTGCCGTCAACGGGCGCATGTGCCGGCAGCGCCTGCCCCGCCCGCAGATACGCGCGCACCAGCAGTGGATCTATCACGCCGGTTGCCGCGCCCGCATCGGCCAGCCGTTCATAGCGCCTGGGCGCCATCTTCGCCAGCGCGAACGCGGCGCCACCCAGCAACCGCGCGACCTCGGCGACCTCTTCCACGTCCGAAGCCGCATATCGCCGCACACGTTCCGGGTCTGCCCGATAGACCTCGTATATACGCTCTCCCGGGATGTATTCGCGGTCCGCTTTCGCTATCCCAAGCTTCTTCGCCACGGCCTTCAATCCATGCTCCTGAAGTTCGCGGGTCGCGAAGTCATAGCGAAGCACCGCGTCGAGGGTATCGATGAACTCGCGCCCCGGCGCAAGGAACCGTACCCGCCTGGAGGAATCCCTCGAATCGGTGGCCCCGCGCCGCGCCGCGCGTTGTCGCAAGCCCGGCGGACCCGCCCTCCCTAATGCAAGCGGCACCCGCAGTACGCTCGCGCGCCGGGCGAGAAACGGCAAATCGAACCCATGCAGATTATGGTTTTCGATTACGTCCGGATCCGCTTCCCGAATCCTGGCGGCAAGCCGGAGGATCAGGTCGGCCTCATTCTCGCCTTCCAGCACCTCGGTGGCGCCCGCGGGGTCCCGCACGGCGATCAGGAAGATCCGGTTATTTGCGGGATTGAGCCCGGTGGTTTCCAGATCGAACTGCATCCGCCGCAGCCGGTCGAAGGTCAGGTCGCGAAAGTAGGTGCGCCCCGTGGAGACCAGATATTGTTCTTCGAGCGGCAGCGCGAGAACGGATGCCTTTCCCAACTCTCGCAGTGCCCCGATTCGCCGGCCAAGCCTGGTCGAAGCGCCCTGCAGCACTGCCGACGTTAGTGTGCGAAAGTCGTCGGCCGAGACTAAGAACCGCAGTTCACCCGGAGGGTTGAGTTCCTGAATGCGAATGCCCGCCCTTTGCAGGTTCGGAACCTCATCCACGCGGTCCAGCAGCAACCAGGGACGAAAGCGCTCTTCTTCGCGCACCAGTTGCCCGGTAGCGGGAATTCGCCGCCAAACGATTACCTGCCCATCGCTGTTCGCCCACAATGAGACGATCCCCGGCGTCGGGTCCCACCCCCAGAGCCATTCGTCTTGCGCCGAAGTGATTGGTGAGCGTTCGCTCGTCACACAATCGTGAGCTTACGCGGGAACTGCGAATTGTCTTCGAGAAACGTCTTCTTCGTCTTCAGTTCATCGGCTGTTGGCTGCACCGCGCCGTTCCTGTCGGTAACCCGCGAGACTACCGTGTGCTCGCCCGGCGCAGCGCCCGCCCATGTGTAAGAAAACAGCTTCCATGAAAAACGTGTATTCGACGGATCGAGCGTCGCCTTCTGCCACGGACCCTCGTCGATTCTCACTTCTACCGAACGAAGCGGCGTTCCATCGTTCAGCACGAAGCCCATCACCTGATGGCCGCCAGCCGTCTTGCGCACCCTCGCGATCACAGATTTCAGATGAAGGTGCGTGATCTCGGTTTCCACCCACTGCGTGTCCGGGTCAGTATCTCCACCATTCCCGCCGATGCCCTTCACTGAGCGATACCAGCGGGCCTGATAATTTCCGAGGTAGCGATCCTCCTGAAGATGGATCTCCGAGAGCCACTTCACGTTCGCCACGCCGTACCAGCCCGGCATGATCAGCCGCAGAGGGGAACCCTGTTCCAGCGTCAGCGGATCGCCGTTTAACGCCCATGCCAGCAGCGGTTCCGGCTTCATCGCGTTTTCGAGCGTAATGCTGCGACCGAACTGCTGCTCTACGGCGAATGTCTGCGCGCGGAACACAACATCCTGCTTGCCGCGGTCCGTGCCGAAGAAAACCACTTCACGCGCTTTTGGATCGAGGCCGATCTGTTTCAGCATCGCGCTCAGCCGCACGCCGGTCCACTTGCCGTTTGACGAGAGACCCTGAATGGAACGCGGGCTGTTACCCGAACACTCATAGCCTGCGACAATCTCGGTGGGATGCATCGCCTGCAATTGGGCGAGCGACAGTTCCACAGGCTTCTTCACCAGACCGCTGATTTTCAGCTTGTAGGTCGCCGGGTCGATCTTCGGCCGGTTCATATGCTGAATAGAAAAGAACTGATCCTTCGGAGTCAGGGGCCCGTCGATTTTCCGGATATCCAGCAGCCGCGTGGCAGAGTTCGGGTTGTTGGGACTGAAGGTTTTCGGGATATCGGTGAACGCGACATCCGCATCGCCCTCAGCCGCGGCGGGATAGGCCCATTCCGGAATGAGCGCCATAGCGCCAAAAGCCGCCAAACTGCGCCTCAAACCGTCTCTGCGAGTGATCGTCTCTGACATCGCTGGTCTCCTCTGATCACTCTATGGTATTCGCCCGAGCGCGGTCCGCGGGAAGGGCGAGATCGGGGATGGTTCATCCGGACAGCCCGCCTGTATGAATTCACACCTGTTACGGGCGGCAAAGAATGCAGACGAATGGTAGGGTTTAGGCCGGGACACAAATTGAAATATTTATCCGCAATTCAGAAGATATCGTCCGCGCAGATCATTCGCCTGCTTATTGCCTTTTCGTCGATTTCAACTTGCGGCATGGCCGGACCTTCCACCATCCTGGCGCATCTGCCAAACACCGGCATTGAAGCCGTAAAGGTGGACACATCGGGCAATATTTATATCGCCGGTTTCAAAGGGTCGGCCGGCACATCCGATTCATACGATGCTTTCGTGGCTAAACTGAATTCCGACGGCTCGAAGGTCCTCTATTCAACGACATTCGCGGGAAGCAAGTACGACGATGCATTCGCTCTGGAGATCGACTCGACGGGCGCCGCCTACATCCTCGGCCAAACACGATCGCAGGACTTTCCAGTAACAGCCGGCGCAGTCCAGAGCACCCTCGGCGGTTCATATCAAGCCTTTGTTGCGAAAGTAGACGCTCAGGGAAAAGTGGTATATGCAACCTTGCTCGGTGGCAACTCGGTAACCTCTGCCAACCCCGGGGGGCTTGTGGTGAATGCCGCCGGGGAGGCATTTGTCTCCGGCCAGACAATCAATGGCGACTTCCCGGCCACATCCGGGGCGCCCTTCACCAGTGTGGCGATTAACGCGAATTTTATTTTGAAGCTCGACGCTGGGGGAGGGAAGATTCTCGCGGCCATCAGGGGCGTGGGCGGCCGCATCGCGTCGGACGACCAGGCCAGCATTTATATAGGAGGCTCTCAGTATGGCGAACCTGCAATTCCGGTCACGCCGGGGGCTGTGCAGTCGACACACCAGTCACGAGCATGTGCGGGCACGGCACAACTGGCTCTCTCCTGCTTCTATCAGTGCGTGACAAAAGTCGACCCGACTCTTAGCCAAATTCTGTATTCCACATTCATCACCGGGTCGTGGGGCGCCGCTCCCTCGGCTATTCTGGTTGACGCTCAACATAATGTCCTGGTCGCGGGCACAACAAATTCGCCCGACTACCCCACGACCTCGACGGCGTTCGAGCCGAATTTCGTGGCGAACGCCCCCTCGCCTCCACAAACCTGCTTGTTCATCTGCGTCGTCCCCCCACCAGCCAGCGGATATATCACGAAACTGAATGCTGCCGGTACGGGCCTGGTCTATTCGACTTTTTTCAGCGGAACGCAAACGGACCGCATCGATTTCGCGGCACTCGCTCCCGGTGGTATTTATCTATCCGGTCAGGCATCGTCTACCGATTTCCCCGGACTCGAAGGGGTCCCTTCACCGTGTTTGCCACAAACCTACGGGACACGCGTTAGCCTTGACGGTTCAGCCGTTACCGCCGCCCGCGCTATGCCTGGCAGAGTTCTGGCGTGGAATCCCGCGAACGCGACGTTTCTTACCTCGACCGGTACCGACCTCATCGCCTTCGATCCCTCGGCTGCCCCCGGCGCCATAGCCTGCATTGTGGATTCCGCTGACCTGCGGCCCGTGACCTCTATCGCACCTGGCGAACTCCTGTCCATTTTTGGCGCGCGCTTTGGCAGCGGCCCGGCAACGGGACAAGCCAACGGCTCGCTGCTTACTTCTCTTGCGGGCGTGACAGTTACTTTTAACGGTCAGGCGGGTCCGTTGCTGTTTGTCGGTCCGCGGCAGATCAACGTTCAGGCGCCTTATGAAATCGCCGGCGGAACGCAGGCGGTGGTCAACCTCACCTCGGCGCAAACCAATGCCGCGGATTCGTTGACCCTGCCGGTGGCAGCGAGAAATCCCGTCGCGTTCCTCGACACGTCGTACAGTCCAGCCGGTTGCAACCTGGATGGCCAAACATATGGCGGCGGGCCGATCCCTTTGGCGTTTAACAGCGATGGTTCACGCAATACTTGCGCGAATCCGGAACGCGCTGGTTCGGTCATCGAAATATTTCTCGGCGGATTGGGTGTAACGGCGCCCGCGCCTGCTACTGGTTTAATCAATTCGGGCGCGGCAGTCCCTCTGAACCTGCCCATCACAATCATCGGCGAACTGCCGGCTCAGGTGGTGTCCGCGACCGCGCTGCCCGGCGCGGTTTCCGGCGTCTGGCAGATCGATGTGCGAATCCCCGCGAACGCAAGCGGGGCTGTCCGTCTTTCGCTATCGGTGGACTCGATCCCTGTGCGCGACATGAATCTTACGATTTGGACACACCTGTAAGTGCCGGTTTTTGCGACTTCGCGACCTTTGAGTGAATATCATCTTCCGTGAGCTGCGGACAGCATTTCGCGGCGCTCTGATCGGCAGTATACGGGGCAAGTTAAAGAAGCGAGAGGCACTGACTGCTATCTCCCAAGAACCACGTCAAGCCCGGAAAGGATCAACTGAACCCGCGCACTTGAGATCTTGCCAGTGCATTCCGTCAGTAGTTCACGATCGACCGTGAGAATTTGCGAAACGTTCGCGACCGATTCTTTCGCTAAACCTGTAGCCCTCTGCGCAAGAACAACATTACCGGGAGCATCGCTCCACTTGAGATTACTGGTTAGCGGAACGCAGATCACAGTGCCAATTCGACTCTGATTCAGAGCATCGCCCTGAACAATCACCACGGGACGTCGAAATCCCGATGCGGACCCCGTCGGAGAAGGAAGATCAGCCCACCAAATCTCGCCTTGAGAAATTACCACTCAACCTGTTCCAGGGTGCGCCGCGATGCGAGCGAAACGAAAGAATCCGGACCAGCATCGCCAACTTGGTCCAGCACAGAATTCATCGCGTCAGTTATAACGTCGCTTGAATGCCGCGCGACATACTCTCGGACGGCCGCACTGTAAATGTCGCTCCGGGAGCGCCGCGTCTTATGAGCCAGTCTTTCAGCACCGGCAAATACATCGTCAGGAATAGAGACTGCCGTCTTCATACCAAAAGTATAACCGGTGCCGCTCGCACCGAAAAAGACAAAGGTTATTCCAAAATACCCCAAACGCTACACTCAGGAAGTGGCTGCCAATCTTCTGCCCGCGGCCCCGGCAGTCGGCGATTTGGCCGGCAGCCCAGGTATTCGGGAGACACTTCAGTGGTTTACGCGGGAAAAGCAGTGGGTAAACGATATCCACCTGCAGCTTTGCCGCGTACCCTCGCCCACTTTCCTCGAACAGCAGCGCGCCGAATGGATGGCCTCCGCATTTCGCGCGATTGGCTGGCATACAGGTATCGACAAGGCCGGGAACGTGCTCGCTTCTCTCGATGCCGAACCCGCCGGCCCGCTGATTGCCTTGACGGCGCATCTCGACACGGTGCTCGCCCCGCGAACGAAGGACGATATTACGGTAGATCGCGAGGGCGATTTCCGCGGGCCTGGCGTATCCGATAACGGGGCCGGTCTCGCGGCCTTACTTGCCCTTGCCAAGGCCATCAAATCGGTTGCTCAGCCCCTGGAAATTTGGCGCAGGCTGCTGCTGGTGGCCAATGTCGGCGAAGAAGGCGAAGGCAATCTGCGCGGCATGCGGCATCTTTGCAGTCAGGCCGATTTACTCGCGCGCATCCAAAGCTTTCTGATTCTCGACGGCGCCGCGATCGATCACATCACGTCGCAGGCGCTTGGAAGCAGGCGTTTCGAAGTAACCGTCTCGGGCGCCGGGGGGCATAGCTGGAGCGATTTCGGGATCGGAAATCCGGTCCATACGCTCAGCCGCGCGATTTCCCGGTTCATTGACAAGAGACCTGTCGATCCGCGGTCCACGCCCAAAGTAGCCGTCAATGTGGGTATCATCGAAGGCGGCTCCGGCGTAAATGCCATTCCCGCAAATGCGCGCGCAAAGATCGACATCCGGTCGGAAAGCAACGAGAAGATGGACGATCTCGTTTTCGCGCTGCAGGAGGCGGTTTCAAGAGCGGAAGAGGTTGAGAACTCGCGTGCGATCTCATGCAGGGTGATGGCGCGGGTGAAAGAGATCGGCAGCCGTCCCGCGGCTAAGCTCCCCACGGATGCCGCCATTCTTGGATTCCTGCGCGCTGTGGACGCGCATCTCGGAATCAGGTCCCGGCTCGATTGCGCTTCCACCGACGCCAACATTCCCCTTTCCATTGGGAAACCGGCCGTTTCTATCGGAGCGGGGGGACAGGGTGGTGGCGCCCATACCACAGGCGAGTGGTATCGCCCTGATGGACGCGACCTTGGCCTCAAGCGGATTCTGCTCACAGCGGCACTGTTGCTGAGCGATTGCGCGGAATGAAGGCCCGTTCGCGCGCGGAATTGGCTCTGGCCGGCGTCACGGTAATTTGGGGCTCCACCTTTGTATTAGTCAAATCGGCGCTGGCGGATATATCCACCTACCTGTTCCTTACGCTGCGTTTCACCATAGCCGCGGTCGTGTTGTTCGCCATCTATCGCCGGACGCTGCAACGCAGGGGATTGGGCCCGGGCATTTTCGCGGGGTGCCTGCTGTTCACGGCGTTCCTGTGCCAGACATTGGGTCTGGAACTTACTACGCCCTCGAAATCCGCGTTTATAACGGGCCTTTCGATACCGATGGTACCTTTGGCAAGTTCGCTCGTCTACAGAGTTAGACCGCGCCCGTTCGAGATCGCCGGAATTCTGGTGGCCTCATTCGGGATGGCTCTTATGACCTTGCCCTCTGGGAGTACCAGTTTCAACATCAGTCGTGGCGACCTGCTTAGTTTTCTTTGCGCGATTGTCTTCGCGCTCCATATCGTGGTGCTGAGCCATTATTCGCCCGCAGTCGGGTTTCAGACGATTGCGGTGCTTCAGGTAGCCTCGGCGGCGGCGTTGGGAGCGGGCTCGGTCCTGATCGGCGGATCTGCGCCGTTCCTGGCCCCTATCCGGTTTCATGCCACGACAGAAGTGGTAACCGCCGTGCTCATTACAGGTTTGCTGGCAACGGCGCTGGCATTTACAACTATGGCGTGGGCGCAGAAATATACGACTGCAACACGCTCAGCGCTGATCTTTTCGCTTGAACCGGTGGTGGCATGGATTACCAGTTGGGTGCTGACCGGTGAGACGCTGCCGATGAGGGCGGTCGCCGGAGCCGGCATGATTCTGGCGGGTATCCTGCTCGTGGAACTGAGGTTTGGGAATGCGGGTAATGAAACGAACGGCGCCAAAGCGGCATCTTAGGGGTATGAGTCGCGCCGGGAATGCGTTTTTAGTTACAATTTCGATAACTGCTTTTAATAACAGGAGTTAAGTCACACAATGAGTCTCTACGATAAAGTGCGAACACAGAAAATCTTGTCGTTCTCGCTGATTCTCTTCACGCTGGCGATCGGTGTCATGATCGGAACCGTCGTGCAGACAGGCGCGAAGGCGGCAAGAGAGCAACAGGCCGCTCCCGACGCGACGCCGCTTACCATTCCGGCGCCTTCACCGGTGGAAAATGAGTTCACCAAGATTGCAAAGCGTCTGGAACCGTCGGTTGTAAATATTTCCATCGAGTACATTCCCAAGGCCGAAACAACGTCACAGAACCAGGCGCCGAACCGCACACCGCGTCGCCGGGTGCTGCCGCGGCAAGCGCCTCAGGATGACGATCAGCAGCCGGACCAGGAAGATAACGGCGGCATGCAGGATCTCTTTCGCCGGTTCTTCGGGCAGGGTGGCGGCGGCTTCCAGTTTGGCGATCCTCAGGAAGAGGGACGCAGCGCCGCGACGGGTTCCGGCGTTGTAGTAGATCCGAACGGCTATATTTTGACGAACAATCACGTGGTCGAGAAAGCCACCCGGATCAAGGTCAAGTTCATGAACGATCAGACCGAGTACCCGGCCAAGCTGATTGGAACCGATAAGGACACAGATCTGGCTGTGATTCATGTGGACCGCAAGAATTTGCCCGCCGCCAAAATTGGCAACTCCGACGGCCTTCAGGTTGGCGACTGGGCAGTTGCGATCGGCTCGCCGTTTGGGTTTGAAGCGACCGTCACAGCGGGCATCGTGAGCGCTCTGGCGCGCGATATCGGCGACGGCAGCGCGACCACATTCCAGCATTTCATTCAGACCGATGCGGCCATCAATCCTGGCAACAGCGGCGGACCGCTGCTGAACATCAAGGGTGAGGTGGTCGGCATCAACACCATGATCGCAAGCCGAAGCGGTGGCTATCAGGGCATCGGTTTCGCCATGCCCATCAACACTGCCGCGAAGGTCTACAACGACATCATTAAAGAAGGTCACGTCACTCGCGGTTCCATCGGTATCCAGTTCGACGCCCGCGCCGACAACGGCGACTTGCTTAAGGTATACGGTGCGACCCACGGATTATTCGTGACGAAGATTGAGCCGGACGGTCCGGCTGAAAAGGCGGGATTGAAGCCTCAGGACATCATCACTGACATTAACGGCAAGCCGCTGCACAAGGGTCAGGATCTGATCGACATAGTGGCCGAAAGCCCTGTTGGCTCAACGCTGAAACTAAATGTGATTCGCGACCGGGCGCCCAGGACAGTGAACGTCGTAGTCGGGGATCGCAGCAAAGTGTTCGCCTCGCTTTACGGCGGTAAGGCTCCCGCGGAGAAGAACGGAAGCACTCCGGAAGCGGTCACCGTCCGTTTCGGAATGCAGATCCAGCCTTTGAATGCCAGCCAGAAAGAACGGCTGGGCTACAAGGGTCAGGGCAGCGTAGAGATATCGCTCGTTGAGCCGGGTTCCTTCGCGGAAGATATCGGGCTCGTGAAGGGCGACATTATCGTGGAAATGAACCGTCAGGCAGTCAACAGCCCTGAAGATGTCAAGAAACTACAGGGCACTTTGAAGCCGGGCGATTCCGTGGCCTTCCATGTGATGCGACGCACCGGCACCGGAGACTGGCAGTCGCTGTTCGCCTACGGTCGTGTGCCGGAAAGCAACCAGTAAGCGTCAATTCCAAACCGGTACAATAACAGGGGGGCTTTCCAACGCCCCCCTTCTTTTTTGCCTATGAAATCGATTCAGTGGATTCTGTTTCTGGCGGTTTTCCCGGCCTGCTTTGCGGCTACTCCAGTCAGGAAGCCCGTCGTCAAGACGCCTGCCTCCAAGTCGGGTAGCAGCACGACGGGTACAAAGACGGCGGGCGTCAAAACCGCCGGAAAGAGCACGCCCGCCCGTAAGGGCAGTTCTGTCGCCCGCGCAGCAACCCGCACCGGCAAAGGCGCGCCGCGACCGCTTGCTTCCACTCTTCGCAGCCGTCAGGCAGCGCCAAGCCCGGAACGATACAAGGAAATCCAGGACGCCCTCACGGCGAAAGGCTATTTGAAATCGGAGGCGAACGGCGTTTGGGATTCGCGTTCGGTGGACGCCCTGAAGCAATATCAATCGGACAACAACATGCAACCCACGGGTAAGCTGACCGCGCCCGCGCTCATCGGGCTGGGGCTTGGCCCCCGGCACGACGATCCAGTGACGCCCGTCCAACCCTCCGCCGCAGTTGCCCCTGCACAGACAGATTCGCCGCAGCCATAACAGCGCGCCACAATAAACATGCACCACCGGAGGAAGCATGATCATTGGAGTTCCCAGGGAAGTAAAGGATCACGAGACGCGCGTAGGGCTGGTGCCGAGCGGAGTAGCCAGCCTGGTGGAACAGGGCCACACGGTGCTGGTGGAAAAGCAGGCGGGCGAAGCAAGTTCCCTGCACGATGAGGAATACGCGGCAGCCGGCGCGACAATTCTCGACAGCGCGGGTACCGTTTGGAACTGCGCGGAACTCATCGTCAAAGTGAAAGAGCCACAGCAAAGTGAGTACCAGTATTTTCGCGCGGGCCTGACTCTGTTCACGTATCTGCATCTCGCCCCATTGCCCGGCCTCACGGAAGAACTGGTCAAATCCGGCGTAACCGGTGTGGCGTACGAAACCATTGTGGAGCGCGATGGCTCGTTACCGCTGCTCACGCCCATGAGTGAAGTCGCCGGGCGGATGTCCGTTCAGGTTGGCGCGCAGTATCTGGAACGGCCCATGGGCGGGCGCGGCATCCTGCTGGGCGGTGTGCCCGGCGTGGCGCCCGCGAATGTGGCAATTCTTGGCGGAGGAGTGGTCGGCACCAATGCAGCTAAGGTGGCGCACGGCATGGGCGCGCATGTCACGATCATTGACAAGAACCTGAATCGCCTCCGCGAACTCGACGATATCTTCAACGGGATGGTGGTCACGCTCGCATCGAATACCTACACGATCGCGGAGACTCTGCGGCTATCCGATCTCGTGATCGGGGGCGTGCTGATTCCCGGCGCGGCGGCGCCCAAACTGGTGCGTCGTGAAATGATCTCGCACATGAAACGGGGTTCGGTTGTGGTGGACGTGGCCATAGACCAGGGCGGATGCTTCGAGACATCGAGAGCAACCACGCACACGGATCCGATTTACTTCGTCGATAACGTGCTTCACTATTGCGTTTCGAACATGCCCGCGGCGGTGCCGCATACCTCCACCTTCGCCCTCACGAACGCGACGTTCCCTTACCTTCAGGAACTCGCGAACAAAGGTTTGGAAGCCGCTTGTTTGAAAAACCCCGGGCTCGCGGCGGGGGTGAATACTTATCGGGGTGAGGTGACTTTCGCAGGCGTAGCGGAATCGCAGCACCGGCCCTGGAAAGCACTGAGTTCATGCCTGAAACCAGCCTGAGCCTGACAAACCTCAGCGAAGAGGAAGGCTTGTTCCGGGATACGGTTCGCCGTTTCGCGCTGGAGCAAATCGGCCCGCTGGTGCGCGAAATGGACGAAGCGGCATCCCTGCACAAACCGCTGCTCAGGCAGCTGTTCGAGCTGGGTTTGATGGGCATTGAGATTCCCGAAGAATACGGCGGGCAGGCAGGATCGTTCTTTCAATGTGTGCTGGCGATTGAGGAAATTTCGGCCGTGGATCCCGGTGTGGGGGTGGTGGTGGACGTTCAGAACACTATCGTCAACAACGCCATTCTGAGATGGGGAACGGACCGGCAGAAGGCGAAATACTTGCCGCGGCTTGCCACCGGTTCCGTCGGCGCCTATGCGCTTTCGGAGGCGGGCTCCGGGTCCGACGCATTCGCCCTTGCCACTCTTGCGGAGGACAGAGGCGATTGTTTCGCGCTGAGCGGGCGAAAACTTTGGATCAGCAATGCTGCCGAGGCGGAAGTCTTCGTTCTGTTCGCAAACGCGAATCCCGCGGCCGGCTATCGCGGGATCACCGCATTCATAGTCGAACGCGGGTTCGAAGGGTTTACTGTTGGCAGGAAAGAAGACAAACTCGGGATTCGGGCCTCTTCTACCTGCGAACTCATCCTGGACAACTGCCTGGCGCCCAGGGAAAACGTTTTGGGAGAAGTGGGCAAGGGGTACAAAGTGGCGATTGAAACTCTGAACGAAGGGCGCATCGGAATCGGAGCGCAAATGGTGGGTCTTGCGGAAGGCGCCCTCGGTCATGCCATTCGGTACGCGAAGCAGCGCAGGCAGTTTGGACAGCCGATTGCGTCCTTCCAGGGCGTACAGTTCGACCTCGCGCGGATGGCTACCGAAGTAGAAGCGGCGCGCTTGCTGGTATACAACTCGGCGCGCCTTCGGGATGCCGGATTGCCATTTTTGAAAGAAGCCGCGATGGCTAAGTATTTCTCATCGGAAGTAGCGGAAAGGGTGGCATCGAAGGCGATCGAGATCCATGGCGGCATTGGCATCACGAAAGAGTGCCCGGTCGAGAAACTTTGGCGCGACTCGAAGATCGGCAGGATCTACGAAGGAACCAGCAATATCCAGTTATTGACCATCGCGAAGAAACTGTTAGGCTGACGGTAGCGTCCCAGTTAGGAGAATCCCGATATGCGTTTTGCCATTCCTTGCATACTGTTGATGACATCGGCGGCCCCCCTGTTCGCGGCGGACCTCAACCCGGCGCAGATTATCCAGAAGTTTGCCGCCAAAGAGGCCGAGTTCCGGAAAGCGCGCGAGAACTATACCTACAGGCAATCGGTAAAGATGGAGGAACTCGATCCGGATGGCCGGGTTGGCGGGAAGTGGGAGATCACTTCGGACATCATCTTCGGGCCAAACAAGCAGCGCATTGAAAAGGTTGTCTATGCTCCGATGATCACTCTGAAGAACATCGGGCTCACTCCGCAGGACGAACAGGATTTGCGCGCCGTGCAGCCATTCGTTCTCACCACCGAGGACGTTGGGAAGTATGACGTTGAATACATCGGCAAAGAAAACGCCGACGAAATCCCCTGCTACACGTTTAATGTGAAGCCGAAGAAGATGGTGAAGGGCGAGCGCTATTTTGAAGGCAAGATCTGGGTAGACGACCGCGATCTCCAGATCGTGAAGACTTTCGGCAAAGGCGTCGGGCTGGTGGATGCGAAGACAAACCAGTTCCCGCAGTTTGAGACTTATCGCCAGCAGGTAGACGGCAAATACTGGTTCCCCGTCTATACGCATGCAGACGACGTGCTGCATTTCCAGAACATGTCGCAGCGCATTCGGATGGTGGTGAAGTACCAGAATTACAAACGTTTCGGCGCCGAAACCAATATCACGTTCGGCGATGAAGTCACCGATCCCAAGCCCGAGACGAAGAAGAAGTAGCGCAAGATACAATCGGGGTTCATGGCTGCTTCCAAAATAACGATCAATAACGACGGCTCAATCCGGGTAGAAGGCGATTTCGAGATCTGCGATCCTCAGGGACAACCCTTCGGCCTGGGCGGACGGACTGTGATCGGATTGTGCCGCTGCGGCATGTCCCAGAACAAGCCGTTCTGTGACGGCTCCCACGCGCGCAACGGTTTCAGAGATAACGTAGTCGCACGTGAACTCCCCGCCCCGGTAAAGAAGTAGTCATCCCAAAAAGGGGACAGACGCATTTTTTATCAAAAATGCGTCTGTCCCCTTTTTGCATAACGCAGCTATGACGGTTGGTAAGATTACTAATTGGCCTGTACCCATGGCCTAACCCTCTTGCATCTACCGGATATCAGATTGATGAAAACCCAGACGACGCGTTTCCGACCGGCGCGGCACCTTGCGCTTGCCCTGCTGCTGGCCGCGGGCGCGGCCTCCGCACAGCAGTACACCATCACGACTATCGCGGGCATCCCGCAAGTGCAGGGTTTTTTTGGCGACGGGGGCCCCGCGATCACCGCCCAATTGTATAAGCCTCAGCGCGTCGCGCTCGACACCAAAGGCAACTACTACATTTCCGATTACTACACCAACGCCGTTCGCATGGTGACCGTTTCCACCGGAATCATCACCACCATCGCGGGCAATGGTACACCCGGTTTCGCCGGTGATAACGACGCCGCGACCAGCGCGAACATCACCCAGGTGTACGGAATTGCTGTCGATTCCACAGGGAACGTCTACTTTTCCGATACCGGAAACGGCCGAATCCGAAAAGTGGACACGAAGGGCATAATCACCACCTTCGCGGGCGGTAGTTTGCAAGGTCTCAGCGGCGACGGTGGCCCCGCCACCAAGGCCAGTCTGTTTTTCCCCGCGGGTCTCGCCCTCGACAGCGCCGGTAGCCTCTACGTCGCCGATTACGGCAATCACACGGTCCGCAAAATCACGTCTTCAGGCACTATTTCAACTGTGGCGGGAACCGGAACGTGGGGCGCTTCCGGAGACGGCTCGGCCGCCAACAAGGCAACGCTCGAATCCCCTATATCCCTTGCCATTGATGCCGGGGGCAACATTTACATCGGGGATGTAGGCAGCCAGACGATTCGCAAGATCACTACAGACGGGAACATTCGGACGGTGTCTTCCGGAGTCGCGCCGCAGAGTTTGGCCGTGGATGCGGCGGGCAATCTTTACTTCGTGGACGGTATCAGTTCGGTGGTCCAGAAAATCCTGCCGTCCGGCGCCATCCTTACACTTGCCGGGACGGGTCGCCCCGGTTATGGCGGCGACGGCGGACAGGCCACTCTCGCACAACTCGACCACCCCGCTGGCCTTGCGATCAGCCCTTCCGGGACGCTGCTGGTGGCGGACAGCAACAACCAAATCATCCGGCAACTGACACCGGTTCCCTTCTCAGTGGGCGCGGTCACGAATTCCGCGTCAAACGTTCAGGGCGGCGTGGCTCCGGGTGAGATTGTAACGCTGTTCGGCAGCGCTATCGGGCCCGCAACGCTCACTCAATTCGCTGCTTCAAACGGCTCCATCGGCAAGCAAATCGCGGGAACGCAGGTATTCTTCAACGGCGTTCCGGCCCCGCTCATTTATGTTTCCTCAAGCGTGATTGCGGCCATCGCTCCCTATGCGCTCACCAATTCGGCAACCGCCGACGTCGCAGTCGTATTCCAGGGGAACACCTCCGCAACAACGACCGTTCCCGTCGTGAGCGCAGCCCCGGGCATTTTCACCGCGGATTCCACTGGATCCGGTCAGGCCGCCGCGGTGAACCTGGATGGAACTCTTAACAGTGCATCGAAGCCCGTGAAAGCAGGAGGCTTTATCTCGCTCTACATCACCGGGGACGGTCAAACGAATCCCGGCGGAGTGGATGGCCAACTCGCGAATACCGCGCCTTATCCAGCCACAGTTCTTCCCGTGAAAGTGACCGTCGGCGGCCTGCCCGCCGTTGTGAGCTACGCGGGGGCCACGCCTACCGCGGTCGCCGGCTTAACACAATTGAACGTGCAGGTACCGGCTGGAGTAACCCCCGGCAGCGCCGTTCCGGTAACGGTACAGGTCGGCGATCAGGGCGCCCAAACGGGCGTCACAATCGCCGTCCAGTAGACGTTGTCGAAAATCGATCGCTAACTCGCCCGGCCGCCAATCTTGACCGAGGCCTTAATGCCCCCGATATCCACGCTGACTTCGATCAGATCGATGCCTTTCGGGAAGAAAAAACCTTCCCGAACGGCCGCGGCGCCCTCGATCGTATCGAGTACCCGACCGGTAATCAGAGTCACGGCCTCGGCGAGGTCCGCTGAACTCGATAGTTCGAAATCATCGAACTCCTCGAACTGTTCATCTCCCTCTTGAGCTTCCAAATTCTCCTGCGAATCTTCGGGGTTGGGCATAACCGATGTTAGATTTAGCGGGCGAGGTTTGTCCAGTATTGAATCATTTCGTCTGTGGCAGCACTGGCATGAACCGGACGAATCCCCAGCATTCGGGCCTGTGCATATCCACCACGCCTTGCGGGGACCAAACCCAGTTATCCTCGCGCCCCGGGAGCTTGCGATACGCGCCGCCGGTTATTTCTGTCCGCCATTCGACGCGTGAGAAATTGACGCGCCATTCGTTGCCGGGTCTGGGCGCGCCGAAACCGCTGCGCGGCTTGAAAGCGGCCCACGGGAAAGCGATCTCAACCTGCCACCCGCGATCTTTATCGCCCGGCCTGTTCAGGGTGCCATCCACATAAACCGCGGTCTTCAGACCGGGGATTTCCCAACTGTTATCGGCCTTGCCCTGTTCGCGATAAGGTTTCGGAAGAAAGAGGTCCCAGCCGGTGTTCAGGGCGTTGATCTCGAACTCGAAATAGTTTCGGGTGTCGCCGGAAGGGTTTAAAAAGACCTCGAAATCGTTGTCGTGGAAAATTACCGAATCGTGTTCCGTGAGAGTTGCCCGGACGTCAGGCTCTTCAAGCTCGGCAGCTATATATAAATACTCCTCGTCCCAAAGCATTTTGGCGCGCGTACGAAATCGCGGCTTCGGTTTCATTGCGCCTTCGATATCGATAAAATCGTCTGTCCACGGAGCGGATTGCCATGCGGCCTCGTCAAACCGCCCGTCGATTTGGACAGGCGACGTGGCGCGGGGGCAATCGTAATGCTTCGGCCCGGCTTGCAGCAGAAAAAGGAACAGGACGTCAGGTAAGACGGGCATCGGCATTCTCACGCCATAGTACCGTCAGGCGCCCGGCAATGCCCTATGCCGGCCGCTTTGTACATCTTCACCCCAAATCAACAACTAACGATCGTGCGTGTATAGAATTAGTAGATGCCAACAGAAGCCGCGATCAATCCGGCGGTCGCGAAACTGAACGAGGTACGGGCCGAGATCGGCAAAGTCATTGTCGGACAACAAAATGTGGTCGACGGTGTTCTGATCTGCCTGTTGGCTTCCGGGCACGTTTTGCTCGAGGGCGTACCCGGTCTTGGTAAGACCACTCTGCTGCGCACGCTGGCCCGCGCGCTCAGCATCCGCTACTCCCGAATTCAGTTCACGCCCGACCTCATGCCCGCCGACATCGTTGGCAGCATGATTATGGAAACCGATGACCGAGGCCACAAGGTGCTTCGCTTTCAGGCAGGTCCCATCTTTGCGAATCTCGTGCTGGCGGACGAGATCAACCGCGCCACTCCGAAAACGCAGTCGGCGCTGCTCGAAGCCATGCAGGAACGCACCGTCACCAGCGGCACCACCACGCATGAACTCGAATCGCCGTTCCTCGTGATGGCCACTCAGAACCCAATCGAAATGGAAGGTACTTACCCTCTGCCTGAAGCCCAGCTCGATCGGTTTCTGATGAAGATCATTGTTCCCTACCCCTCGCGCGCTGAATTGAGCCGCATTGTGGAACGAACGATTGCCCGCGAAGAGGCCCACGTTCACGCGGTTCTGGGTCGCGATCAGGTTCTGGAGCTCCGTGCTGTCTGCCGCGAAGTGCTCATCGCCCCGCACGTGCAGGATTACGCGGTCAACCTCGTCATGGCTACGCAGCCCGATCAGAAGGAAGCGCACGAGGATACGAAGAAATACATCCGCTACGGCAGTTCGCCGCGCGGGGCACAAGCACTGGTCGAGTGCGGTCGCGTGCTCGCACTGATGCGCGGGCGATATCATCTGAGCATCGATGATGTGAAGGAAATCGCCGTATCCGTGCTGCGCCACCGCGTGATCCTGAATTTCGACGCCCATGCGGACGGCAAGTCGCCCGATTCCATTCTCGCGACCATCATCGCCGCGCAGCGCGTAGCTTCATAGCGCGTAACGCAGCCATACAGGGAAGAATCTTGGCCAACGCTCCGCTTCTCGACCGGCACTTTCTGGAACGCCTGGAACGCCTCACCATTCATTGGCAGCGCTCCTTTCAGGGCCTTGTGGGCGGCCATAACCGCTCTACGTTTTCAGGCGGCGGACAGGAATTTCTCGACCACCGCAATTACCACCAGGGTGACGACCTGCGCGCTGTCAACTGGCGGGCCTTTATGCGGCTCGACAAAATGTTTCTCAAGATGTTTCAGATCGAGCCGCGCGTTCCTGTGCGCCTGTTGCTCGATACTTCGAGTTCCATGGGCGCGGCGGGTGGCAAGTTCGATTACGCAATGCGACTCGCCGCATCGCTTTGCTATGTAGGTCTGGTTCGGCTCGATACCATTGAAGTGCTCCCCTTTTCGAATGCTCTGCACGAAAGCATTACCTGCGGCGGGGGACGCCATCGCTTCACGCCGCTGTCCCGCTTTCTTGAGGCCCTCAAACCGAACGGAAACACGGATTTCCTGGCCATTTCACGCCAGTTCCTGAACGATTACCCGCAACGGGGGCTCGTGATCGTGATCTCCGATTTTCTCGACGAAACCGGCTGCGACCGGGCTCTGCAGTATCTGGCGGATTATGGAAATGAACTCATGCTGGTGCAGCTTTGGGCCGATGAAGATCGCACCCCGCCGTGGTCAGGTGAGTTCGATTTCGTGGATGCCGAAACCAACTCCCGCCTGCATATTCACGTGGATGCCGACGCGCGCCGCCAGTACACTGAAGCCTTCGACCGCTTTGCCGCGTCTGTAAAGACGATCGCCATCCGCAACAATGGTAAATATGCGGGCATTCCCACATCGGTCCCGATCGAGGAAGCCGTGTTCGGCAACCTCGTTCGAATCCGGAGCATCGCGTAGCATGATCGGTCCGCCAACCATCTTCGTCACAGACACGTGGAGCGCCCAATGCTGAGTTGCCTCGCCAGGTGTCGTGGGGCAGCCAACCCTGGCTGCGGGTCGGCTTTCCAGCCGACCACCTCCGATTGCGCAATCCGGAGTATCGCGTAGATGGAATTTCTGAACCTCTCGCTCGCCGAATTCCTCGTCACCTTCGGGGCCATCGCCGCGTTCTCCGTAGCGCTCTACCTTCTCGACCGAACGCGCCGCCGCCTGGTAGTTTCCAGTCTCCGGTTCTGGGTCACGCCCGGCCAGCCCGCGCCGGTATCGCGCAACAAGAAAATCAACCAACCGCTCTCATTGTTACTGCAATTGCTCGGTATGCTTCTGCTGCTTCTCGCCATCGCGGAATTCCAGTTCGGCGGCACGCTCAGTAAGCGCCGTGACCACGTTCTCGTCCTCGATTCCAGCGCCTGGATGGGGGCCTCTGTAAACAAGGCCGGCAAACAACCCACCACGCTAATGGACCTCGTCCGCGCCAACGCCCTCGGCTGGCTGCGCGCCGTGCCTCCTTCCGATCGTGTTCTGGTAGTCCGCGCCGATGGCCTTGCAACCCCTGTCACTTCCTGGGAAAGCGACCGGCGTAAAGTAGCCCGCGCAATTCTCGAATCTCAGCCCGGAGCAACGGCTCTCAATCTCTCGCAGAACCTGGAATTTGCCCGCGAACTTCAGCACCAAAGCGGCGCGACCGCCGGCGAAATTGTCTATTCCGGCCCGGGTCGCATATCCGCGCGCGAAGCGGCTGCAATCAACCTTCCGCCCATACCTGCTTTCCGAGTCCTCAACGTGGATGATGCCGTGGAAAACTGCGGCATTCGCACCGTTGGAGCGCGCCGCTCCGAAACGGACCCTGGCACGTGGGACATCCTCGTGCGCGTCCGCAACTACGGAAAGACGTTCCGGATCGTCAGCGTGACCATGAACTTCGGCAAGGCGCCGATGGGCATGCACCCTGTCGAACTTGCGCCGGGGGCTGAAAAGGAAACAGTCTTCAAAGTCCATACCCGCGCGGCCGGCATTCTGGAAACGCGCCTCTACCCCAAAGACGCCTTTGCCGCCGACAACTACGCCGCCCTCGAAATTCCCGAACAGCGGACTCTCCACGTCGTTACCTACACCGATCAGCCCGAACAAATCCGTCCCGCGCTTGCCTCCGACCCGCGAATCGTCGCGGAATTCCTGCCGAAGCAGCAATACCATCCTGAGAACGACGGTCTTATCATCCTCGATCGCTTTCACCCGGCTGAGCGCCCGCTCGGGAACGTTCTTTGGATCGATCCCCCGCCCGACAAGCCGCCATTCCCGATTCGCGAACGCGTGGATCACCCCGAAGGGCTTCGCTGGATTCCGGACCAGCCGCTCACGCTCGGGTTGCGCGCGAAGAACACGCAAATCGAAGCCGCCTCAGTCTTCGAACAGGGGCCAGGAGCCATCCGGGTGGCTGAGATCGATAAAGGTCCGGTTCTGGTTGCGCGTACCAGCGATGACGGCAAGACCCGCATGGTCGCGATCGGGTTCAATCCCTTCGCGGGCAGCATGCGGTATGAACTCACTACGCCATTGCTGCTCGCCAATATTCTTCGCTGGATGGAGCCCGGGGTGTTCCGCGATGTGGACGTGGGAACCCAAAGCGCGGGCGCCGTATCCGCTCCCCTTGCGGGTACGATAGACCGCGAGACCGTGCAGGTCCTGACCGATTCAGGCAAAGTGCTCCCCTTCAATATTCGGGACAGGGCAGTGCAGTTCTTCGTGGGCGACGCGGCGCGCGCCCGCGTGATCGCCGGCAATACCGAGCGCGTGTTTTCGCTGACCCTGCCCGAAATGTGGGATGCGAAATGGACGCCGCCGCCGAACGCCCGTAAAGGTATTCCCGCATGGACGGAAAACCTTCGCCGCAGTCATACGCTATGGCCGTGGTTTGCGATCGCGGGCGCGGGACTGCTCTTCGCGGATTGGCTTCTCTTCGGCACGTGGACCGCCTCGCGTCTCAGCGTAGTCCGATCCACGATGGGGCGCGCCGCATGATCTTCACATATTCGTTCAACATCGCGGGCGCCGGGAAACCGTTACCCTCGGAAAAGGTCTGTATTGGCCTGAGTTTCTGGCGAATTCGCTCGCGACCGGTTGGCTGCGCCACGTTGGCGGGGTGCTTCGCATGATCTTTGAGCACCTGTGGGTACTCCTGTTTCTTCCCATTCCTCTCGCCTGGACGGCGTGGGCATGGAAACGGCAACTGCGCCTCGCGCCACTTTTGCTCAAAACCGGAATGATCGTGGCGGTAATCCTGGCTCTGTCTGAACCCGTATTCGAAAGCCGGGATCACAAAGTAGCGCTTGCCGCGTTGATTGACACCTCCGCCAGCATCACCGATCAGGATTTGTCGCGCGAATCCACCCTTCTCCGTCAAATGGAAAGCGCCCGCGGCGGCAATCGTCTGGAAGTCATTCCCTTCGCAAGAACTCCCCGCGCTCTGAGCAACGAAGAGGTTGCCTCGCGGGTGGTTCGCACTCCGGGCGCCGCCGGGCGCGGAACGAATCTCGAATCGCCGGTCCGAGCGGCCCTCGCAGCCTTGCCCGCGGGAACCATTCACCGCCTGGTCCTGGTCACCGACGGAAACGAGAATGAGGGCGCAGCCACCCGCGCCGCATGGCAGGCGCAACAGCTTGGGGTCCCCATCGATACCATCGCACTTGCCGGGCGCGTGCAGCCGCAATTGCAGACGGAAGCCGTCGGCGTCCCCGGCATGGCCTTCACGGGAGAAGCCTTTCCGGTCGATCTCACAATTTATTCTCCGCGCGCCACTGCCGCAACCGTGGAACTGACGGCGGAGGGCAAGACGATCGGCACGCATCAGGTGAAGCTCGAAGCCGGTGAAAACCGAGTCCGCATCCGAGCCAGTCTGAACACAGCGGGCGCTATCGACCTGAGCGGTAAGATACAGGCGCCCGGCATGGGTGAATCGCATTTCGAAAATGCCGTCACGGTTCGCCGCCCCAAAGTGGTCTGGGTTTCCGAAGACCCCGAAGGCACCGAAGAACACATTGTCGGCGTGCTCACCGCGAACAAATTCGAGTTTGTGCAAACGAAGAAAATGCCGGCATCGCTCGACGACACGCAACTGCTGGTCTTTAATAACGACAATCTCGAAGCGCTCTCTCTCTCCGATAAGCATCGCGTAGAAGAATTCGTGCAAAAGGGCGGCGGAGCCCTTTGGATTGCCGGTGAGCACAGCGCGTACGTGGATCACAAAGGCCAACCGGAAGATCCGCTGGAACGAACCTTCCCTGCGAAACTTGCGCCTCCGCGCTCGCCCGAGGGCACCGCCGTTGTCCTCATCATCGATAAGTCCTCTTCCATGGAAGGCAAGAAGATCGAACTCGCGCGCGCCGCTGCTATCGGGGTTGTCGAAAATCTCCGTCCGGAAGATTATGTCGGCGTCCTGATGTTCGACAACTCATTCCAATGGGCGGTTCCCATTCGAAAAGCTGAAGACAAAAATTTGCTGAAGCGCCTGATAGCCGGCATTACGCCCGATGGCGGCACCCAAATCGCGCCTGCTCTGAATGAGAGTTACAGCCGCATTAAGGTTCTGAACTCCACTTATAAGCACATCGTGCTTCTGACGGATGGAATTTCCGAAGAAGGCGACAGCCTTACTCTTTCCCGCGAGGCTTCGAACAACCGCGTCACTATTTCGACGGTCGGCCTGGGCCAGGACGTGAATCGTGCCTATCTGGAAAAGATCGCCACTAACGCCAAGGGCAAATCGTACTTCCTGAATGACCCGACGGGCCTCGAGCAGATCCTGTTGAAAGACGTCAAAGAGCATACCGGCACGACTGCGATTGAGAAGCCTATCAAGGCTATCGCGCATCACCCTTCAGACCTCCTGGACAAAGTGGATATTGCCGCCGCCCCCACCCTAAATGGCTACGTCCGGTTCGACCTGAAGCCAACTGCCGATGAGGTCCTCGAAGTGGATGAGAAAGACCCGCTGCTGGTGCGCTGGCAATACGGTTTGGGCCGCGCCGCGGTCTTCGCATCGGACGCAAAAAGCCGCTGGGCTTCTGGCTGGGTCACCTGGAACGGGTTCGACAAGCTCTGGACGAACATCTTCCGCGACCTTCTGCCGCATGGCAATGAGAGTGAAGCCATTGCGCGCTACGACGCGGCGGATGAAGAACTCGTGGTGGAGTATCATCTTGCAAATCCGGCGTCCGAACCCGCCACGCCGCCCGACTTATACGTCATCGGCCCGGGCGAGTTTCGCAAGCCAGTGGATGTGAGCCGCATCTCTCCGGGCACTTATCGCGGACGCGTCAGGATCGGTGTGCTGGAGGGCCTGTTCCGTGTAAGACCGCTCAACGAATCCCGAACGTTCCCCGAAGTGGGTTTGTATCGACAGGAATCCGAGCTCTCCGACTATGGCGCGAACGAGACGCTTTTGAAATCGATCGCGCAGGCCACGGGAGGCCGCTTCAATCCACCCGCCGCGCAGTTATTCGACGACGGAGGGCATTATATCGATTCCACGCTGCGGCTCTGGCCGGCACTGCTGGCGATCGCGATTCTTCTCAATTTGATAGAACTGGGCATGCGCAAATGGCGGGGCCTGGTTGAGAGTTTTCGGAACCGCGGAGCAAAACCGGTCGGCATCGCGGTCTGATTTTCATCGGCCGCGTTAGTGGTTCGTGTAAATGCTCTTGCCACCGGAAGTGGCCACTTGATGCATGGCTTCCGATCCTACGAGATCGAAGAGGTGCTTCTGCTTTTCGTTTTCGGTCGCCACGTACCATCGGCGCGGGCTTTTCCAGCGCTCAATAAAATCGGCGTCGCCGATGAAGACATGGGGCGCGTCGGGAGAATAGGAGCCGTACTCCAGATTGTTCCTGCGGCCGTTCAGTATCAGCGCCGACCTGTTCGTGTAGAAGAACAGGCCGGACATTTCGTAATACGGATCGTCGAGAATTAGCTCGCCGGGCTGGGCTCGATTCAAAGCTTGAGCCAGTGGATAGGACCCAAGGTACGGGTCGAAGGCGATCAGCGCCACACGGGCTGCCTGAAAAAAGAGCACCATCATAACGGCGAGGGCCAGTGCCGCTCTTTCAGCGCGAAGAAAAAACGAACCCAATGCGCCGACGAGCATGGCAATTCCCGCAATCGCGAGCGGAAGGCGCAGGTAAGCGAACGATTTGACGGTGAGGTCGCCCATATGACCCAGGGACAGCGTGTATGCGCCTGGGTTTTGCGTGAGCGCTTCGGAAATGTCGCCCGGCGCGGAGTAGCCCCAACTGGCCCACAGGAGTCCGGCGATTGCTACTAATGCGGAAGCCGCGATGGTCCCGGAGAAACGCACCGACCATTTCCAGGAGCGTTCGCCCGATTGCGCCATGGCGCTGCCGAGCAGTATGGCGAACGCCGGGTAGGCGGGCATGGAATAGTATTCCTGCGTGGTCGAGAGCAGGAAGAACCCCATCACCATGCCGATCCAGCAGAGGGCAAGCAGGCGCATCCGGGATGCTTGGTTCGGTTCCCGGTATTTTAATCGCGCGGCGCGAACGAAAAAGGCGCTGAACGGGAAGAACCAGGCGATGTGAAACAGCCAAAACAGATAACGCGGAACGGTGTCGTAATCGCGCGGGTAGCGCAGATTCAGAAAACGCAGAATGTGCTCGTTGAAGAAGTAGAACCAAAAGAATCCGCGATAGGAACCGGACTCGCTGTGCATCGTGAAATCAAAGTAGGGGGGATTCCGCAGGGTTGCCAGAATGTGCCAGGGGGCGGCGATCAGCAGAAGCAACGCCAAGCCTGACGGAATGCGCAGTCTGCGCCAGGCCTGGCCATTGCGCCAGTCGCCGCTGAATAAGAGAAAGAAAAATGCCGTGCCGAGTGGGAAGACAGCGGCAATAAGACCTTTCAGCAGTATGCCAACGCCAATCGAGGCCCACGCAGCTAATGCCCAGGCGCGCGGATTGGGTTCATCGGAATCGATGGCTCGGAGAAAGCCCCACATGGCCAGAGCGATGCTTAGCGTCAGGATGACATCGGGAATCAGGATCCGTGTGAAGAGCCAAAGCCCCACAGAGGTGGCGAGACTGAGCCCCGCAAACATTCCGGCTTTTGGGCCCATGGCCCACGCCGCCATACGGGTAACGATCCAGCAAAGCAGGATGGCAGAAAGAACCACGGGAATGCGCGCAGCCCAGTCATGCTCGCCGAAAATGGCCATGGAGACGGCCATCATCCAATACTTCAGGGGGGCTTTTTCCAGGTACTTCACGCCATCGAGATGGGCGGAAACCCAGTCGCCCGAGTGCAGCATATTCCGGGCGATTTGGGCCTGAACGGCATCCACATCGTCCATCAGGCGCGGAGGCGCGATGAGAGAGGTGAGATAGATCAGCGATGCAAAGAGAAGAACGATCAGTTCGCCGCGGCGAGAATTGCTTCTGTCGCGATTTGCGCTTCCGCGGCCGGCGGGACTTCGATGTTCCATCGTTTCAGCCACAGGAAGAGAGTCAGCAGACCCCATAAATGGTAACCGGCATTGATGCGCTTATCTGTATGATTCCGGATAAGCGATTCGGTTTCGTTGGCATCGAAAAGAGCGGTCTGGCGAATGGAGTCACTATTCAGAGTATCGCGGAGCAACGGAAGGAGCGGCCCCCGGAACCACTCATGGGCCGGAATGTCGAGACCGGCTTTCTTGCGGTTCAAAATGGAATCCGGCAGCTTGCCCCGCATGGTCTTCTTGAGGATTACCTTCTGATTCGCGCCGTTGATTTTGAGGCGCTCCGGCAACCGGGCGGCAAATTCAACAATGCGGTGATCGAGCAGTGGCGGGCGGACTTCCAGGGAATGCGCCATGCTCATGCGATCGACCTTGTAGAGCAGGTTGTCCTGCAGATAAAACTGTTGATCGAGAAGCATGTACCGGTTCAGGAAACCGACAGATTTGCCCGAAGGCAATTCGTCAAACAGCCGGCGCGGATGGTGACCGTTTGAATACGGCAGCAACGCGCGCTTTTGGGTTTGCGAGAAGGCGCCGTTCCAGAAAAGATGCGCCTCATCGGGATGCAGCAGTGAGCCTTCGAGCCACCGCTTGAGCTTGTATTCGAAGCCGATCTTGGCATCGGAAACCGGCAGCAACGCGTGTGCTGAGTTCAGGGCGGCACGCCGCAGCAGGCCAGGAACTTTTCGTAAAGGCTGGGCCAGTTTATCGGCGCGATACGTCATATAACCGCCGAACAATTCGTCGCCGCCTTCGCCCGACAGAGCCACAGTGACATGCCGCCGGCTCATTTTCGAGAGAAACCAGACGGGGAGTGCACCGGCGTCCGCGCCCGGTTCATCGGAATACGAGGCGAAGTCTTCTATGGCGCCAGCGACCTGCGATTCGCGGTTGAGTTCGAATTCGTGGTGGTCTGTTCCGTAGCGGTTCGCGATATCGCGGAACCACTTGCTTTCGTCGCAGGATTTCGACTCGAACGCAATGGAAAAAGTCTTGACGGGCCGGGAGCATTGCTCAGCGGCGTAGTGCAGCAGGGTGGAAGAATCGAGCCCGCCGCTCGCCCAGAGCCCAAGAGGAACATCGCTGACGAGCTGCTCGCGCACGGCATCGCGCAGCAAGCCGTCGAGTTCCTCAACCGCGTCTTCCTCACGAATAGTTTCGTCTGGCCGCATCGCCAGGTTCCAGTACCGCGATATCGATTCCTTGCCGTCTCGCCACTCGAGGAAATGGCCCGAAGGAAGCTTCTCAATGCCTTCCACTAAAGTTCGAGGGCTTGGCACGTAGTTGAGCGAAAGAAAATCCTGCAGGGCGGTCAAGTCCAGCCGGCGTGTGACACGGGGATGGGCAAACAGCGCCTTCAGTTCGGAGCCAAAAATTATGTCGCGGCCGGCGCGGCGCAGGTAAAGTGGCTTGATGCCGAGGCGGTCGCGCCCCAGGACGAGACGTTTATCGCGACCCGACCAAATTGCGAGAGCGAACATGCCCCGAAAACGTCGGAAGCAGTCGGTATCCCATTGGACGAAGGCTCGAAGGGCGACTTCGGTATCGCAATGGGACCGGAAGCGGTGACCCAGGGATTCGAGTTCGCGGCGGAGTTCTTCGAAGTTGTAGATTTCGCCGTTGTAAACGGCGACGGTTTGGGAGTCCTCTGTTCGGAAGGGCTGCTCTCCGCCATCAAGGTCAATTACCTGGAGACGAACCGCGCCGAGCGCCACATCCGGCGTGGAGAACACGCCTTGCTGATCGGGTCCGCGATGCGTGATCGACGACGTCATCCGGTGGATGACAGAGTCGTCAAGGCTTCTGTGGGTATACCCAGCGATTCCGCACATTAATGGCTCACCCTCAAATTCCGGATCCCCATCCGGAGTTCCCTACCATCAGCGATATATAAAAATTTAGCGCGTCGGGCAGCCAAATGCAATATTTAGTACATTTTTTTGGGACAGGATTGCGCAACTTTAATTTCGCAATCGTGTTGTGGCCCGATCCGACACGGGTACACCTTATGTACAGGATATACGGGCGGGGGTTCCGAGTGGGAGGAAGGTGATGAAGTACAAGAAAAAGGGGCCGCGTTGCCGCGGCCCCCGGAGTATGGTTCAAGAAAAAGAGAGAGCTTAGTTGCCTTCGCCGCCGCCACCGCCGCCGCCCATGTTCCAACTTCCGGCGAGGGGGTCGGCGCCGTTGCTGGGGGCAGCCCGGAGGATCGGCTCCACGCCGGCAATGATGGCGATTGCGGTCAGTTTTGCGGGATCGACCCCGGTCGCTCCGGTGACGATCAAACCATCGCCCGCCTTTAACTCGGCCAGGGAGATTTTCGGTTGCTGTTCGATGATCTTGCTGATATCGAAGCCACCACGGCCACCGCCGCGGGCTGCCATGCCGCCGCCCTGGAATCCGCCGCGTCCGCCACCGGCGGCGCCTTCAGATGAGGCCCCTACGGGGGGCATATTGCTCTGAGGAGGGGCGCCGCCCGGAGCACCGCCACCGCCCGGGCCGCCGAATCCGCGACCGCCGCGTCCAGCCTGCTGGTACGACGGATTTAGCTGGCGCGCAACCATGAGCGCGGCAGGATCGGTAAATTTCTGGAGAGTGGTTTCGGGGCGCATCGCAATCACGATGGGCTTTTTCGATCCCGTTTCAGTGCCCGAAATTGTGTTCGAGGCAGCGTCGATCTTCGAGATCTGCACGCCAATGGTCTTGAATGAGCCAAACCCAACCGACTCCGCTTTGATCTGCGATCCGTCGGCGTTTTTCTGGCCGAGGACGCGAATCTGATCGCCAACTTTCATCGCATCCAGGGTGCTCGGCTCGTACTTGCCGGAATCCTGGTTGTAGCGCTGAAATTCAACCTTGCCGGCGATATCGAGGGTCACCTCTTTGCTGGTTGGGCCGACTTTGTGGTTGAATTTGATCTGTTTTGCAGCCGGATCGATGGACGAAATCAGGCCGGCTGAAGCCGTTTTCCATTCTTCCTGGGTGCGCTGCCGCCGTTCCGCAAGCGCGGCCTGCTTCGTAATGTAAATGGTGCGCGCGGCTTTGCCCGTCGGATCGGCTGTGAGTACGCGGGCTACTACACGATCGCCGGCGGCTGCATCTTTTGCGTCGGAAGCAGTAGCCTTTTTGGTGTCGGTCTCACCTGCGGGGAGGGTTAAGAACGAGGTGCGCTCGTCGAACTTCACAGTGGTGGGGTCGCCTTTGTCGGGCTTCACGGTCAGCACTTTCCCGGCTGTGTCCACTTTCTCAATTGTGCCGAGCACGCTGACATAAGGGGAACCTTTGGCCGCTGCCGCCGTATCCTGAGCGGAAAGCGGCGCGATCGCCCCTGCCAGAGAAACGAATACCAAAAAGACAACTCTTCTCATACCTGTAATTATGGAGGCAAACCGGGAGCAATAGTAACGGCGCGGGCGCAAGTACAGGTAATTAAAGGTAAAGACTGAGGGCGGTTCAGGACCGGTGTGGCGAGCGGGGTGGCAGGTCCGTCCATTTTGATTCATCGACTTAGGCCATCCACTCATTCCGGGCGTGCAGATTGACCCTGGCGGTCCGTGAGGCGCCCATCGCCACCCAGTTCGTTTTGTAAAACGGTTTTGACTTTCCGCACCCAAGTCGCGTCCGATCCGCGTCCACTCGCGGCCCAGTTCGTTTTGTAATTCCTGTATCGTATTACCAGCGGCAAAACGATGATACTGCGTCTTTCACTCCTGCTCTCGATCGGCATGCCCCTTTGCGCTGTGGATTTTCAGCGTGAGATCCGGCCGGTTCTTTCCGAAAACTGCTTCCAGTGCCACGGCCCTAATGCCGACGGGCGAATGGCCGGGTTGCGGCTGGACATGAAGGATTCGGCATTCGGTCAACGAAAGAATGGCGCCGCGATTGTTCCTGGGAAATCCGCGGACAGCCTTCTGTATAAGCGGATCAGCGCGCCCGATGTCGCGCGCCGCATGCCGCCGGAGGCATCGCACAAGAGCCTGACCGCGGCCCAGATTACGAAGTTGAAGCAGTGGATCGACGAGGGCGCGCCGTGGCAGGAGCATTGGGCCTATCAGGTTCCGGTGAAAGCGACTCCGCCCGCGGTGAAGAACGTGGCATGGGCGCGGAATCCGATCGACCGCTTTGTACTGGCGAAGGTTGAGGCCAAGGGGCTGTTGCCCGCCGCAGCCGCGGATCGGCGCACTTTGATTCGGCGGGTCGCCCTGGATGTGACGGGACTGCCGCCGACACCAGCGGAACTCGAAGCATTCCTGAAGGACGCATCGGCAGACTCGTACGAACACATGGTGGATCGCTATCTGGCGTCACCCCATTACGGCGAACACCGCGCCCGCTACTGGCTTGACGCGGCGCGTTACGGAGACACCCACGGCATTCACGTCGATAATTATCGGGAAATTTGGCCCTACCGCGATTGGGTGATCCAGGCGTTTAATCGGAACCAACCGTATAACGAATTCGGGACCGAGCAACTCGCAGGAGATCTGTTGCCCAACGCAACGCTTGACCAGAAGATTGCCACCGGCTTCATTCGTTGCGGCGTCAGTACTAATGAAGCGGGCATTATCGAGGACGAGTACGCCGAGATTTACGCAAAGGATCGCGCGGAGACCGTAAGCGCTGTTTTCCTGGGGTTAACGGTTGGATGCGCCACCTGCCATGACCATAAATTCGATCCCATCACGCAGAAGGATTTCTATGCTTTCGGGGCATTCTTCCGCAACACCACGCAGCGTGTGATGGACGACAACGCTCCGGACCCGCCGCCGGTTGTGGTGGTCCCCCGCCCTGAAGATCGCGAAAAATGGGCGAAGACTACGAACAGGCTCGCAATCATTCGAACCTCCATGGCAGAGGCTTCTTCAAACGGGGCCCCGGCGTTTTCGAAATGGCTTGCGACGCGGACACCCGCACAGGTCGCGTCGCCGCTCGAAGCGAAGGCTGAAGTTTTCACGGTGAAGCTGGCGGACCCGATGAAGTTCCCGCCGAAGAGCCCCGGCACAGAGATACCGGATGCGCCAAAACTGGATGCGGACAAGCCGTTCTCCATCAGTGTGGGCTTCTATTTTCCGAAAGCGGAGCAGGGCTACACGGTCGCGAGCCAGAACAATCCGAAGGACAAGGGCCGCGGCTGGACCATCGACGTGGGCGCGCGTGTCCCCTCGTTTCGGCTCACGGGAGATGGCGGCCGCAACATTGAAATACGGGCAGCCCACCTGCAGCAATTGCAGCAGGGCTCATGGAATCACATTGTGGTTTCGTACGACGGTTCGCGTCATCAATCGGGCCTGACGCTTTATCTGAACGGACGCGCGGTTCCGACCCAGGGCCGCGGTAATCAGGTGGTGGACCTTCCGGGCGATATTGCGGTCGATTTGCCGCTGACGCTCGGGAAGGCGCTGCCCGAAGGCGAAATATCGGATTTCCGTATATTCGGGCGGGGAATTACGGAGGCAGAGGCTCGCTTATTGAGTGAGTGGCCTGCCATTCAGAAGGCATTGGCGACCGAGTCCGCCGCGCTTTCGGACACGGCGCGCACGTCGTTGCGGACGTATTTTCTGCAGACGCAGTATGAGCCCTTTCGAGCGTTAGCCAAAGAGCAGAATGAGCTCAATCTGGAAGCCGGGGCAATTGCGCGCAAGGGCGCGGTTTCGCTTGTTATGGAAGAGCGGACCGACACGAAGCCCAAGGCGTGGATCCTATACAGGGGAGCGTACGATCAGCGCCGCCAGGAGGTGGATGCGGCGACCCCGTCCGCCCTGCCTCCCATGACGGCCGCCATGCCGCGAAACCGTCTCGGCCTGGCGCAATGGATGTTTACAGCGGATAATCCGCTGCCTGCGCGCGTGGCGGCGAACCGAATGTGGCAGGAGATGTTCGGAACGGGGCTGGCAAAGACAACGGAGGACTTCGGGAGCCAGGGAGAGCCGCCGGTTAATCCGGAACTGCTCGATTGGCTGGCTGTCGATTTCCGAGAGCACAACTGGGATGTCAAGCGTTTCTATAAGCAGATTCTAATGTCGGCGACTTATCGGCAGGCGGCCACCGTGACGCCGGCGAAGCTGGAGAAAGATCCTGATAATCGGCTGCTCAGTCGCGCGCCTCGTTTCAGGCTGGATGGGGAGTTGGTGCGCGACTATGCGCTCGCCGCTTCGGGTCTGCTCTCGCCGCAGATTGGCGGACCGAGTGTTCGGCCCTATCAACCGGAAGGTGTTTGGGAAGCGGTGGCAATGACAGGCTCGAATACCCGGAATTACAAGCAGGACCAGGCGGATGGGCTTTATAGAAGATCGATGTATACGTTCTGGAAACGCAGCGCGCCGCCCGCCAGCATGGAGATTTTCAATGCGCCTACGCGCGAGGCCTGCACGGTGCGGCGTGAACGAACCGATACGCCGCTACAGGCGCTGGTGACCATGAATGATGTGCAATTCGTGGAAGCCGCGCGCGAGTTGGCCGGGCGCGGGATGCGGGAGACATTCGACTTCGACAGCCGCCTCGATTACCTCTCCACACGGCTGTTGGCTCGGCCGCTCACGCTTCGGGAAAAGGCAATTGCAAAGAAGTCATTCGAGAAGGTTCGAGCATACTATGCGGCACATGAGAACGATGCGAAGAAGTTTTTGAATGAGGGTGAGCGCAGGCCGGACCCGGCGCTGCCGCAGGCCGATTACGCGGCAATGACGATGCTGACAAGTGAATTACTCAATCTGGATGAGGTGCTGAACAAATGAGTATCTTAAGGCCGGACCGCGAAGGACACTATCAACCGCTGGCGCACGAGTTGGACCGCGCTTCCCTGAGATCGGTTGCGCCGGGGCGGCATCCGCTGGATGGCATCGCGGCTTCAATGGCTCAGCAGGAGACGCGCCGGCGATTCTTTGCGCGCGGGGCGCAGGGAATTGGCGGGCTTGCGCTGGCGCAGTTGCTGGGCGGGCAGACGACAGGGTTGCCGAACTTCGCGCCAAAAGCCAAACGCTGCATCTATCTGCATCTGGTGGGCGCGCCACCGCAGATGGAAACCTACGACTATAAGCCGAAGATGAAGGACATGTTCGATAAGGACCTGCCCGAATCGATCCGGCAGGGTCAGCGGCTCACCACCATGACGAGCGGACAAAGCCGCTTTCCCATTGCGCCCTCGGTGTTCAACTTCGCGCAACACGGGAAATCCGGCGCATGGGTTTCGGAACTGCTGCCTTACACGGCGCGAATGGTGGATGATATCGCGATCATCCGCTCAATGCACACAGAAGCGATCAATCATGAGCCGGCGATTACGTTTTTCCAGACAGGCTTCATGATTGCGGGGCGGCCTTGCATCGGCGCATGGCTTAGTTATGGGCTGGGCAGCATGAATCAGGATCTGCCGTCGTTTGTGGTGCTGCAGGCAAAGCATTATCATCCGAAGGCCAACGTGCAGGCGATATCGGCGCGTCTGTGGAGCGCGGGTTTTCTTTCCGGCAAGTATGCGGGAGTGAGCCTGCGCAGTTCCGGCGATCCCGTATTGTTCATCAACAACCCGGATGGCGTGCCGGCGGAAGTTCGACGCGCCATGCTGGACGGGCTCTCGGATATGAATCAGCTCACTTACGACAAGCTGGGCGATCCGGAAACGAGAACCCGAATCGCGCAGTATGAGATGGCTTTTCGGATGCAGGCTTCAGTCCCCGAACTGACGGACCTGACGAAGGAGCCGGCCGGCACATGGGAAGCGTATGGACGCGATGCCAAAGAGAAGCCGGGTTCATTCGCTAACACGTGTGTGATGGCGCGGCGATTGGCCGAGCGCGGCGTGCGGTTCGTGCAGGTCTATCATCGCGGTTGGGACGTGCATGGCAACCTGCCGGAGGTGCTGGCATCGCAGTGCAAAGAGATCGATCAGCCGGTATGGGCGCTGGTGCAGGATCTGAAGCAGCGGGGCATGCTGGATGACACGCTGGTGATTCTGGCGGGCGAGTTCGGGCGAACAATTTACTCGCAGGGGAAATTAACGCCGACGGACTACGGTCGCGACCACCATCCGCGATGTTTCAGCTTGTGGATGGCGGGCGGCGGGATTAAAGGCGGCGTGGTGCATGGCGAGACGGATGAGTTCAGTTACAACATCACACGCGACCCCGTGCATGTGCGGGATTTCCAGGCGACCATTCTGCATCAGTTCGGCATTGACCATGAAAAGTTTTCTTATAACTATCAGGGTTTGAATGTGCGCCTGACCGGTGTGGAGAAGGCCGAGGTCGTGAAGGCGATTTTAGCTTGATTGCAGGTCGGCCGGGTCGACCAGCGAATAGAGATTACCCAGCGGAATACCGCAGCCTGCCGACTGCAAGTCGATGACGTCTTCGGCATTTGAATAGGCGGCCAGCAGCCATCGGCCATCCGGTTCTTTCGTGAAAAGTTCGGCGCCCACGCGGTCGGTCGAGAGCAGGAGATATTCCCTGAGAGAGGGAATGGAACGGTAGTTCCAAAAACTTACGGCCCCTGTCGCAGCTCTCGGTTGAAGGGGACAAGACTTCGACAATCAGGAGCGGGTTCAGGAAAGTGTCGAAATGTGAATCCTGGAATTCAGGTGTCCCGCACACTACGCTCAAATCCGGGTACGCGTATAGACCAGGTGCAGTGACGTGGACACGCATGTCGCTCGTGTAAATACGGCATGACTTCCCTCTCAGCCCGTTATGCAACTCGTAGTTGAGATTAGAGGCTACCAGCACATGGGTTTCGCGTGCGCCGGACATCGCGAATATCTTACCTTCAAAGTATTCACTTTTGTGCTGCGCGGCGCGCTCGATTTCCAGATATTGTTCGGGCGAGATAAATGGTCCGGGTTGAGTGGACGTATGCCACTTCACACTCAAATTGTCATGGTGCGGGGCGATGGCTTCTTCACGCCTTTGCTGAAGCCGACAACGCTCCGGGCAACCGTCGCTTACATGCCCGCTTTGCAAACGGCATCGAAAACATAGGCTACACTGTACGTTCCGTCTATAATGCGCCACTTTAATCCCGGAACAGTTATGAAATGCGCCGTGATTGCCGGTGCGCTCTTGTTTTCCTCCTGTTCCGGGCTCCGCCACATTTCGGCGATGGACCGGCTAAAGCCCTGCAGGGCCGCCGACAACCTCGGTGACGCGTATTGCGGGACGTTCGACGTTTGGGAGGATCGCGCTGCGAAGGCGGGTCGCAAGATCGCTCTCAGAATCGTGCTTCTGCCCGGCCTGAAACAGAACGTCGCGGCCGATCCGCTGTTCTTCCTTGCGGGTGGGCCGGGGCAAGGGGCGGCGGCGCTTGCATCGCAACTACAGGAGCCGTTTCGCCGCATTCAGAGAGATCGCGACATCGTATTAGTGGATCAGCGCGGCACCGGCAAGTCGAATCCACTGGAGTGCAAGCCAGATCCGAAAGCGTCCTCCGAAGACGAGGACACAGAGGACAGTTCCGATGCCATGATCGCTCGCCTGCGGACCTGCCTTGCATCGTATAAAGATAAAGCGGACGTCACCCAGTACACGACGCCGATTGCCATGGACGACCTGGATGACGTGAGGGAATTCCTCGGCTATTCCAGAATCGATCTCTATGGTGGTTCCTACGGGACGCGCGCCGCGATAGTCTATGCTCGCCGCCATGCCGCCAACACCCGCGCGGTGATTCTGGATGGCGTTGCGCCTACTGACATGCGACTGCCTCTTTACATGGCTCGCGACAGCCAGCGCGCGCTCGATTTGCTGATGCGCGATTGCGAAAACGATGCCGGATGCAACCAGCGTTTTCCCAATCTGAAGGCCCGATTGACGGCGCTGCTGAACGACCTCGGCGCGCACCCCAGAAAGATTCACTATGTTGACCCGCGCACGGGGCTTGAGAAAGATATGGATCTCAAGCGCATCACGGTGAGCGCTTCACTATTTTCGACGCTCTATACACCGATGACCGCTTCGCTTGTACCGCTGATGGTGGAACAGATGGAGAAGGGGAATTACACGGCCCTGTTTGCGTTCGGCGCCGCCTTCGACCCCACAGCGATCGGTATCGCGCACGGAATGCACTTTTCGGTGGTGTGCAGCGAGGATGCGCCGCGCATCGAGCCGGGTTCGGTAGAGCGTGAAGCCGGCGCTACGTTTGTGGGCGCGGAAATGGCGCAGGTGCGCCTAAAAGCCTGCTCGTTCTGGCCGCATAAGACGATGGACCCTTCCTATTTCGAGAACGCGCCGTCCGACATTCCGGCGTTGATTCTTTCGGGAGAACTCGACCCGGTGACGCCTCCTTCCTGGGGCCAGATGGTCGCGGCGCAATGGAAGAATTCGAAGCACGTTGTGGTGCCCGGCACCGGACATGGCGCGTGGAGCAGCGGCTGCGTGCTGCGATTGATGGGCCAGTTTCTGAATGACGGGACTGCGAATAAGCTCGACACAACCTGTGTGCAAAACGTGAAGCGACCGCCGTTCTTCCTCGGTCCCGCGGGACCGGACCCGATGGGGGTGGCCGCAAAATGATTCAGGTTCAAAACCTGCGTAAAACGTTCGGGACGGTCGTTGCGGTGGACGGTGTTTCCTTCACGGCTCACGATGGGATTGTGACAGGGCTTCTCGGCCCCAATGGCGCGGGGAAAACGACCTCGCTCCGCATGATCTACGGCTTGATGAAGCCGGAGATCGGGACCATTCAGATCGACGGAAACGATGCGCTTGCCGATCCGCTCGCGGCGCAGACCAGGCTTGGTGTGCTTCCCGATCAGTCGGGTTTGTATCCGCGGCTTACGGCTCGCGAGCACATCCGATACTTCGGCAATCTGCAGGGCTTGACTGGCGCGCCGCTTGAGCAGCGAATGCAAAGCCTGATCGAGATCCTGGATTTGAAGAATGTTGCCGATCGGCGCGTTGGAGGCTTTTCACATGGAGAACGAACGAAGGTTGCGCTGGCGCGCGCGCTCGTCCACGATCCCCAGAACATTATTCTCGATGAGCCGACTAACGGCCTGGATGTGTTGAGCACGCGCGCGGTTCGGGAAGTGATTCGGCATGTGAAATCCGAAAATCGGTGCGTGGTTTTCTCAAGCCATGTGATGCAGGAGGTTTCGGCGCTGTGCGACAGGATCGTGGTGATTGCGCGCGGCCGCGTGGTGGCGGAAGGGTCGGCGGATGAACTTATCGCGCAGGCGGGAACGGCAACTCTTGAGGATGCATTTGTGAGTCTTGTGGGCCCTCAGGCAGCCGGAGAGGCCGCATGAACCTCGCGCCTATTCTGACGATCGCCCGCAAAGAGTTGACGGATAGTTCCCGCGACCGGCGCGCGCTTTATGGCGTGCTGATCGGAATCCTGATCGGGCCTCTGCTGATCGGCTTCATGCTTTATCAAATCGCGGGGCAGGAGAAGGCCGCGAACGAGATCAGGATCCCGATAGTGGGCCGCGAATACGCGCCAATTCTGGTGAACTGGCTGCAACAGCAGCCGGGCGTAGAGATTGTGGCGGGTCCGCCGGATGCGGAGAAATCCGTGCGTGAACGCGATTCGGAGTTCGTGCTGGTCATCGAAAAAGACTTCTCCGAAAAATTCCGCGAGTCGCGCCCGGCGCCCGTGAAAATGTTCTCGGATTCCACGCGCCAGAGCATTCGGGCCAAGGTTCGGCGTTTGCGCGCGTTGCTCGGCAGGTTCAGTGCGGAAACGGGGGGCATGCGGCTGATTGCGCGCGGGGTGAGTCCGTCGATCGCATCGGCGCTGAAGATGGAGGACGTGGAAGTATCGAATGCTCAGCAGCGGGCGGCGTCGATCTTCAATGTCATTCCCATGTTTTTGCTGCTCGCGGCATTCAGCACGGGTATGCAGATCGCGACGGATTCCACGGCGGGTGAGAGAGAGCGCGGTTCGCTGGAACCGCTGCTGCTGAACCCTGTGCCGCGCTGGCAATTGGTAACCGGCAAATGGCTGGCCGCGGCCGCAGTTGCGTTTTGCGGGATTGTGTTTACGCTCCTGATCACATCGAACGTGCTTTCGAGGTTACCTCTTGAGGATCTGGGCGTGCGTTATCACCTGGGGCCGTCCGACATTCTGCTTCTGATTGCCGCAATTGCGCCAGTTGCGCTGGTTGCGCCCGCGTTGCAAGTCTATCTTGCGTGCTTCGCGAAATCTTTCAAAGAAGCCCAGAGCTATATGGGATTTCTCGTGCTGCTGGTAACAATTCCTGGCGTGCTGACCAGTTTTTTTCCGTTGACGAATCGGCCATGGCTGCATCCGGTGCCGATTGCGGGGCAGTTTGCGATGTCGATGGATATCCTCGGCGGCAAGCCGCCGGCGGCTTGGGCATTCGTGCTCGCGGCCGTTGGGTGTGTGGCGCTAACAGCCGTGTTTCTTTCACTCGCTACCCGGTTGCTCACGGCCGAGAAGATTATATTCGGGCGATAAATTGATGAGATCCGTGAAGGTGATTCAATACTCCGAGGCAAGGCAGATCATCGACGCGATTATTGCGGAACTGGGGCCGGACGGCGACAGTGCGGTAATCGCCGTGACGGATCCGCACGGTGAGCTGATTGCGTTCGCCCGCATGGACAGAGCACCGGTCTCGTCCATTCGAATCGCGGCGAATAAGGCGTATACGGCAGCGCGTGAACGCAAGACGACAGAAGAAATCGGGCGTAAAGCAAGAGATCCGGAAAAGGGCTTCGAGATCGCGTATTTTGGCGATGAGCGATTTGTTGGATGGGGCGGTGGCGTACCGGTGTGGCGGGATGGCGAGGTGGTCGGCGCGATCGCGGTCAGCGGACTTCCGCAGGCGGAAGATATTCGACTCGCGACCTGGGCGGCCACGCTGATTTAGACGCCGTGACGAGGCTCATTCGTAGCGCAGTGCGTTCATGGGATCTACCCGCGTAGCCCGACGCGCGGGAAGCCAGACCGCAATCAACGCAACCAGGCTTAAGATCACGGGCACGGCGGTAAAGACAACCGGGTCCCAGGCCTTCACTCCGAAAAGGAAGCTCGCGATCAATCGTGACATCGCAAGCGCGGCGGCGAGACCGAGCGCCGCGCCAATCCAAACCAGCCGCATCCCTTGCAGGACGATCATATTGCGAACCCCCTTCTGCCCCGCCCCGAGCGCCATTCGGATGCCGATCTCCTGCGTCCTCTGTTGAACCGTATAAGCCATTAGACCGTAGATGCCGATAGCCGCGAGCAGGAGCGCCGCGCATCCGAAAACGGTGAGCAGCAGCATGTTGAAATCCTGGCGCGCGGTAGAGCCGGACACAACGTCGTCCATCGTGCGGATTTGCGCGACAGGCAAACCGCCGCTCGATTGCTGGAGTTCCCTTTGAATGGGGCCGCGCAGCGAATACGGGTCAACCTTGGTCCGCACGATAAAAGTGGTGGAGGCAACACGCGAGGTAAGCGCGGTTATGCCATCGGGCGCCTGGCTGAGAGGGATGTAGACGGTGGGACCGGGATCGATGTTCAGCCCGCCGTCGCGAATGCTTCCGACAACGCCCACGATTCGGCGCGGCGCATCTTCGAATTCCGGACCTACATCTTTGCCGATAATAATGCGGTCGGCCATCGGATCGCCTTTGGGCCAGAATCGTTTCGCCATCACATCGTTGACGAGTGCCACCGGTTCGGCTCCTACGGTGTCTCGGAATGTGAAGTAACGACCGCGAATGATCGGGATTTGAAAGGCTTCGAAGAAACCGGGGGAAATAGGGATGTAGCCGACGTCACCATGCGAATTTTGGCCGGCCGCCAGGGGTCGCCCTTCAACCTCAAACGCCAAGCCGAAGCCTCCTTCGAGAGGCAGGCAGCAGGACGCGCCGGCAGTCACTACGCCCGGCAGCGCGTCGATATGATCGAGCGTGTTGCGGAGCAGGGTCGCGACGCCTTCGGTCTTCTGAAAACGCGGACCGCTTACCGCTTCGACGGATGGAACGCGAATCCGTTTCTCAGACCGGAAGACGCTTGCGAAGCCGTACCCAATCTTCTTTGGCGAAGATTTTCGGGCCGGCTTCGATCATACGGGGCACCAGTTGAAAGACTGCGGCGGGCGTCCAGCGATCGCCTTGTCGATTGCGGTAACCAAGGCGGTTCAATTCCTCGGCGACGCGTGACACGGGAAAATCGTCGACGAACATGTTTACCGCGCCGGTCAGGATTCTCATCTCGGCGGCATTCTCCATAAGGTGGCGTCCATCGTCGGCAACCTGAAGGCCGTAGGGGACTTCCTCCATTTCGGGTAATGTTTCCGCGACGTCTTCGTCGGTTTCACGCTGCCATTCAAGGGCAACCAGTTTCCAGCCGGATGCACCCATTTGATTGAGGTATTCGAGAGTGGGGGATCCGCTCAATACATCGCGGAGCCGTTCGGTTTTTGCCATGGCGTCAGCCTCCGGCGGGGACGAGGCAATTCAGCTTCCGG